>SPKZ01006391.1_pt1 | contig 57930 bp, 49 predicted proteins | sample 2456571 | NCBI WGS metagenome assembly SPKZ01 (sample SAMN11192286, study PRJNA482655) | marine metagenome | biome: ENVO:00000447; feature: ENVO:00000244|ENVO:00000211|ENVO:00000569|ENVO:00002023; material: ENVO:00002151; isolation source: ocean water from marine abyssalpelagic zone ...
GCGGAGTGGTAGTTCAGTTGGTTAGAATACCGGCCTGTCACGCCGGGGGTCGCGGGTTCGAGTCCCGTCCACTCCGCCACTTTTGTTTATAGTAAGTTAGACATGATATGTCGGACGATTAGCTCAGTTGGGAGAGCACCGCCCTTACAAGGCGGGGGTCACTGGTTCAAGCCCAGTATCGTCCACCATCATTTATTTATGCTATAAATACACAACTAAATATTAAAATATAAAGGTCAAGAACCTTCTACCCTTTACAGCCCGCGCCAGTCACTGGTTCAAGCCCAGTATCGTCCACCATCATCAATACTTCATCCATAAAACAATTTAAAAACAAAACAATTCAGAAATAACATCAGTTAAAAAAGCACCTTCTACCCTTTACCACCTGCGCCAGTCACTGGTTCAAGCCCAGTATCGTCCACCATTTAATTTCTATTTAAAGCTAAAACAAATTTCATATTAAATTTATTACTCTCAAGAAAACAAAGTACACACTTACCGAAATTTTCTTATTACATAGGGACTTAGGCCATTTAAAAATCACTTAGTCTGTTTGATTAGCAACGATGCTTTGCTCTTCTGCTGCCGTTGCTATTTGAGCAGCCATATCGCTGACAGCAACAATTGAAAATAGGCCTGATTTATTTATTCAATCAGACTTTAAACTTATCCTATATTTTAGTCTTAATTTTTTAGTCAAATAATATGTTATTTCCCTATAAATACTAGGTCTCATAACGCGCTAAAAACATTAATACGGCATCATCAGCAATTATTTTCTGCTGCTCAGGTGATGGGAAGGTTTGGTTCAATAATAATTGTGGCCAAAAAGCACTGGCCTTAATCAACCCTAAGAATTGTTGAGCAGCATAATGACTATCTACCGCTTTAAGTCGGCCATCATTTATCGCATCATTTATCCAAACATGTAAGCCATCTTTTTGTTGATCTAAATGCTCCAAGGTACTCGACGCTAATTCTGGAGAACGAATAAGTTCGGCAATGGTGATGCGGTTTAAATCACGAAAACATTCTGATCCTAACAATTGAATTTCACTCATCACAGCAATATGCAATTGTTCCGCAAGAGGCTTACTACTTTGGTATTGTATATTTACCGCTTGGCTAAATGAATCACAAAGTTGTTTCACAATATTATGAAACAAAATTTCTTTACTAGGAAAGTGATTGTAGACGGTACGTTTTGATACTGCTGCTCTTTTTGCTAATGAGTCCATACTAGCACCGAGAAATCCTTTTTCTTTAAACTCTTCTTGAGCGGCAGCTAAAATGTCTAAACGTTTTTTTTCCGTTAGGGTTAATGATTTTTTCATAAAACTAACTTTCAAATCTTGGACCATTGGTAAATACTACACTGTTTAGTTTACTTTTCAATAAAAATGGGTAAACTGCACCGAGTAGTTTACATTTTATTTTAATCTGTACTGAATTTTTAATCCTTATTGTTGTTATTTTTTTGGTCATTTACTTATAGGTTTTTTATGTCAACATTTCGTTTTAGGTTAAGTGGCCAGCTAAAGCCATTTATTCGTGGTTTTTTATTGTTATCATCCAGCGCTGTCCTTGCTACATCACTATCAGGCTGTGAACAAGCACCACAGTCTGCGCCTGCAAGTATGAAACCTGCAACCGTGTCGGTTATGAGTATGACAACCCAATCAGTCCCTTTTAGTATTGAATTGCCTGCCACATTATCAGGTGCCAAAGAAGTGGAAATTCGTGCGCAAGTGTCCGGTATATTGCAAACTAGAAATTTTAGTGAGGGTGATAAAGTGACGGCCGGACAGTCTTTATTTAGTTTAGATGCTAAAACTTATGCCGCTGAAATGACAAAAAGTAAAGCCGACTTAAATGCTGCTATGGTTCGTCTTAAGCAAGCGCAACGTGAAGTTAACAGAATAAAACCTTTACGTGCTAAAAATTCAATTTCACAACGAGAGTTAGACAATGCAATTTCGAGCGTTGATATTAACTTAGCAGATGTTAACTCTATGCAAGCTAAGTTAGAGCAAGCGCAATTACGTTTAGATTATACCAAAGTAACCTCCCCTGTTACCGGTATTGTTGGCCGTGAACTGGTTTCTGAAGGTACTTATGTTTCTGGCCCTGAGGTATTGTTAACACAATTAACCCAAATAGATCCTATTCGTGTGCGTTTTGGTTTATCTGAACGCGAGCAATTACAAATGCGTAATGATGCCGCGGCAGGCTCACTTACCTTGCCAGAAGAAGGTCATTGGAAAACCAGAATCAAATTGTTTGATGGTTCATTCCATCCTCAAATTGGCCAAGTTAACTTCAGTGATATCCGTATAAATGCCAAAACAGGTACTAGTGAATTACAGGCGATTACGCCAAATCCCAATTTTTCTTTAAGACCCGGACAATTTGTTCGTATTGTATTAGAAGGCGCTGTACGTGAAAATGCTTTTGTCGTGCCTCAAAGAGCGGTTTTAGATAATGGTCTTGGCAAATTTGTCTATGTTATGGCCAAAAATGACCAGGGCATAACTGTTGCATTACCTGCACCTGTTATTGTTGGTGAATGGGTAACCCAAGCAAAAGGGATAGCAAATGGCTGGATAATTCGCCAAGGCTTAAAAACCGGCGACCAAGTAATTATTGATGGTATGGCACGTATTTTCTTCCCCGGTATGCCAATACGTTTAGCTGATGATCAGTTAACGTCTACCACACAGCAATAAGGGGCAAATTAATGTTTTCTCGTTATTTTATTGATCGAACTATATTTGCTTTTGTCATTTCTATCTTTATTGTTTTAGCCGGATTGGCGGCTATGCGTAGCTTATCTATTGCGCAATACCCAGAAATGTCCCCCCCTGTTGTTCAGGTTACGGCTGTATATCCTGGTGCGTCCGCCGAAGTATTAGAACAAACAGTGGCTACCCCCTTAGAAAATGCCATTACTGGGGTTGAAGGCATGATGTATATGTCATCAACATCAAGTAGTGCAGGTGCAACAACAATCACTGTTACCTTTGAAATAGGCACAGATCCAGATCAAGCTTCAGTAAATGTTAACAACCGTGTTAAACAGGTAGAAGCCCGCTTACCTGAAGAAACACGCCGTCAAGGTGTGGTGGTTGCTAAGAGTTCATCAAGTTTTTTACATGTGCATGCCTTTTATTCGCCTGATGGTAGCCGCGAAGCATTATGGACTTCTAATTATGTTACCTTAAACATTATTGATAAAATCAAGCGTATTCCAGGCACTACCAACGTACAAATTTTTGGCGCAAAAGATTATGCCATGCGTATTTGGTTACGCCCTGATGTAATGAGCCAATTAGGGGTTACTGTTGAAGAAATTAGCAATGCGGTACATGAACAAAATTCACAATATGCTGCGGGTAGAATAGGCGCAACCCCCACTTCCCTTAGTCCGCAATCGTTGGTTTACAGTGTTAAAGTACAAGGGCGATTAACCACCGCAAAAGAATTTGAAGATATCATTATTCGCTCGAATACCGATGGTAGTTCATTACGTTTAAAAGATATAGCTCGGGTAGAATTAGGCTCAAAAGATTATGATTTTGATGGCCGTATCAACGGTAAAAAAGCGGTATTACTAGGCATATTTTTACAGCCTGGGGCTAATGCCCTTGATGTTGCCGATGAAGTTAATAAAACCATTGAAGAATTAAAAACTCGCTTCCCGCCAGGACTCAAACATATACTGCCTTACGATACTACCCGTTTTGTCAAAGTCTCTATTCGAGAAGTATTAAAAACACTTGGCGAAGCCATGATACTGGTATTTTTAGTGGTTTTCCTTTTCTTACAAAATTGGCGTGCTACGTTAATTCCTCTTATGGCGGTGCCCGTATCCTTATTAGGTACTTTTGCTGGCCTTTATATGCTGGGCTATTCTATTAACACCCTGACTTTATTCGGTATGGTCTTGTCTATTGGTATTGTGGTTGATGATGCCATTGTGGTACTGGAAAATGTCGAGCGTATTATGCATGAAGAAGATATATCGGTTCGTGATGCCGCAATAAAAGCGATGGAAGAAGTCAGTGGCCCAGTCGTTGCTATTGTATTAGTGTTATGTTCAGTATTTGTACCGATTGCCTTTTTAGGCGGCTTAACCGGTGAGTTATTTCGTCAATTTGCTATCACCATTTCTATCTCTGTGAGTTTATCTGGTTTAGTAGCATTAACCATGACACCTGCTTTATGTGTCTTAATATTAAAACATGAAGATAAAAAAACAAACTTCTTTTTTAACGGCTTTAATCAATTTTTCACTAAAGTTACCGGGCACTACGTCACGGGTGTAAGCTTCTTTCTTCGCCGAGGTTTATTAGCCTTAATGCTGGTTATAGGCATGGTAGTAATCACAGCAAATATGTGGTTAACAACGCCAAGCTCTTTAGTGCCTGATGAAGATCAAGGCTATTACATTTCAGCGGTTTTTTTACCTGATGGTGCGTCATTGCAAAGAACTAAAAAAGTAGTAGATAAAGTAATAGCAGCGATAGAATCAAATCCAGCGAATGAAAATGTTATTTCTTTTACTGGCTTCGATTTTCTTGGTGGTGGTTATAAAAATAACGCCGCTACTATTTTTGTCACGCAAAAACATTGGGATGATAGAGAAGTAAGCACTCAGCAGTTGGTGGGGGAGTTATTCATGAAAACCGCTAATATTAATGAAGCATTAGTATTAGCCTTTAACCCACCAGCGATCCCCGGTCTAGGAAGTACTGGAGGCTTTGAGTTTTATCTACAAAACCGTGGTGACGGCGGGGTAGAAAAATTAAAACAAAGTATGCGGGCGATGATGGCGGCTGCCCAGCAAAGCCCTATACTTGCCGGAGTACAAACGTTATGGCGCCCAGATTCACCACAATTAACCGTGAAAATAGATCGTGAACAAGCACGTGCTATGAACATTCCTATCAACAATGCTTTTAACGCTTTAGCTGGAACCATGGGGACCTATTATCTCAATGACTTCAATAAATTCGGCAGAACATGGCAAGTATTAATGTCAGCAGAGCCTGAGTTTAGAATGAACCCTAAAGACATCGCTCGTATCTATGTGAAAAGTAATAGTGGCGACATGATACCTATCTCTGCCTTTGCAGAGATTAATTATAGTAGTGGCCCAGACAGTTTAGACCGATACAATAACTTGCCTGCTGTGAAACTATTAGGTAGCGCAGCACCAGGGTATAGCTCTGGTCAAGCGATAGCCGAAATAGAACGTATTGCCAAAGAAGTATTACCATCAGACATTAGCTATGAATGGACGGGTACCGCTTATCAAGAAAAAAGAAGTTCTGGCTCTACTGCGCTTGCCTTAGGGATGGCCGTTATTATGGTATTTTTAATTCTAGCTGCCCTATATGAACGTTGGTCTCTACCGCTATCAGTACTGTTGGCTTTACCTTTTGGTATTTTTGGTGCCTTGGTTTCTGTTTGGATTACTGGCATGACAAGTGATGTTTATTTTCAAATTGGTTTAGTCACCTTACTTGGTTTAGCCAGTAAAAATGCCATTTTGATTGTGGAATATGCCTTAATGAAAAAGCAAGATGGTTGGACAACGGGGGCCGCTGCACTAGAAGCTGCTCGCTTGCGATTTAGGCCAATTATCATGACATCGCTTGCCTTTATTTTAGGGGTTATTCCCTTAGCATTAAGCTCAGGTGCCGGTGCAGGTGCTCGTCATAGTGTTGGCACGGGTGTTATGGGTGGCATGATAGCGGCAACATTTTTGGCAATATTCTTTGTACCACTATTCTTTTACTGGTTAACCGAACGTAAAGTATCTGAAAAAAGAAACCAGCAAGCTATTATTGATGAAATCGCTCAGCACCATGAGCAAGAGCGGGCTGCTAAGTAATACCAATTGAAATAGCATAAAGTTAAACAAAGGTTAAGGTTAAGGTTCAGGTTAATCAAATATTTTGAACATCAAAACCAAAAACCACTACGAATAAAAGCTAACGTGACACCTTTACGTTAGCTTTTATTCTACAACCTCAACGACTTAATTGTTTTTATTGGATTACTTAGCGTACATAAAAGTACTAATTATCAGTAAGCGCTTTGATTTTCGCTTTAGAGAACCAAGCATAAAGTACCGGCAATACAAATAAGGTCAATAACGTTGCAGTCACTAAGCCACCAACTATGACACTGGCCAGTGGTCGTTGAATCTCAGCGCCAACACCATTTGACATCAACATAGGTATTAGGCCTAATGCCGAAGTTATAGCCGTCATCAATACCGGACGCAAACGTGATACCGCGCCATCAAAAACCGCTTTTGATGTGTCAATACCGTCTTTAACCAGTTGATTAATACTTTCTACCATCACCACACCATTAAGCACGGCAACACCAAATAAAGTAATGAAACCAACCGAGCTTGGTACTGATAGATACTGCTCGGTGATATAAAGTGTGAAAATACCACCAATAACAGCTAAAGGTACGTTAACTAATATCAGCATCGCTTGACCAACCGAGCCAAAGGCAAAGTAAAGTAGTAAGGCAATTAACGCCAGTGATAATGGCACTACGACAACAAGGCGTTGCTGTGCACGTTGTTGGTTTTCAAACTGACCACCAATCACCACAGAATAGCCTGCTGGTAAGTCCACTTTACTGGCAATGGCTGCACGAATATCAGCTACTACACTGCCCATGTCACGGCCCTGTACATTGGCTTGAATAACCACACGCCTTTGCACGTCGTCACGGCGAACTTGTGGCGGACCTGACTCAAAACTAACGGTGGCGATATCGCCTAAACGCACCCAAGCACCGGTAGGTGATTGTATTCTCAGATCGGCAATCGCTGCTTGGTTATTACGATACTTTTCTTCAAAACGCACGTAAATATCATAGCGTTCATTACCATTGATTATTTGGCCAGCACTAACGCCGCCAATGCCATTTTTAACCACGGCCATAACATCGCCCACCGACAAACCATATCGTGACAGTTGTTTTCTATTCGGTTTAATCACTAGTTGTGCTTCACCCGCGATTTGCTCTAGCGCAACGTCTCTAGCACCGTCAATTTTTTTGATAGCCGCTTCAATTTCTTGACCTTTACTCGCCAGCATAGCTAACTCAGGACCAAACAGCTTAATCGCAAGTTGCGCTTTAACGCCAGAGAGTAACTCATCGACACGCGTAGCGATTGGCTGTGAAAAGTTAAGTAATAAACCCGGAAACTGTTCAAGTTTCTCTTCCATTAAACCCTGTAACTCAATGCGACTACTCGCGCTGGTCCACTCTGATACAGGTTTTAAGCCAATGTATATTTCAATATTATTGACCGGCTCTGGATCACCACCGATTTCAGCACGACCAATTCGGCTTAGCGTGTACTCGACTTCAGGGAATTCCATTAACATTGCTTCAAGAATGGGGGCCACTGACAAGGCAGTTTCCAAACTTGATGAAGGCGCCAAAGTCGCTCTTAGGTTAATCGTGCCTTCTTCGAGCTCAGGTACAAACTCGGTACCAATTTGAGGTACTAAAGAGGCTGCAGCCACAAACAAGAGAACAGACGCAACAATAACTACTTTAGTGTGCTTCATTGCCGCTGTAAGCCCTTTGCGATAAAGCTTCTCTAATGGTTTTAAGACAAAGCTCTCTTTTTCTTTAATGCCTTTTTTAAACATATAAGTCGCTAAAGCCGGTACCACAAGTAATGCCACTAAAATAGCCGAAACAACCGCTAAAATAATACTGATAGCCATAGGTTGAAACAGTTTTGCTTCAACACCTTCAAAACTAAACAGCGGCATAAAGACAACTAAAATAATAGCAGCAGCAAAAAATACCGGACGGGCGACTTCTTTACCGGCTTCTTTTAATCGTAACGGGATACCTGCTTCATCATCGGCAGCCTTATATGGAACAAGAGTATGTGGATCAGCATCCGTATCTGGATTTCTTGCTTGAGCATTTTCGTAATGCGTTGCATCAGGTCTATTAAGATGTTTGACCATGTTTTCAACCATCACTACCGAGCCATCAACCAGCATACCAATCGCAACCGCAATACCGCCTAACGACATTAAGTTAGCGGATAAACCTATCCAAGACATCACCATTAACGCGATAGCAATAGAAATAGGAATTGAAATCAGTACTAAAAACGTGGCGCGTAGGTTCATTAAAAACAACGCCAGCACGATGGCAATGAAAATAAACGCTAAGGCTAAGGCGTTCACCACAGTATCAACCGCTTTAGTAATTAAGTCCGCTTGGTCATAAAACGGCTCAAAACGAACGCCTTCGGGCAACGCTTGATTGATCATTGGAATACGGGCATTAATACCATCAATGGTCGCCTTGGTATTTGCTCCCATACGTTTTAACACTATGCCGGTAACCACTTCACCTAAGTTTTCAATGTTACCCTCTGCGTCTCTGCGCGTCATAGTAACCGCGCCTTGGCGAATCTCACTGCCCAGTGAAACGTTAGCAACATCGTCAATAGTAACCACAGTACCTGCAACCGTTTTCACCGGTACTTGTCTAATATCGGCTAAACCTGCTTCGCCACTATTAAACCAACCCGTACCACGAATCACTAATTGCTCTTGCCCGCGGTTCATATACCAGCCACCAACATTGGTATTATTATTCTCAAGGGCGCTAACAATATCTTGTTGCGTTAACTGATACGATAATAATTTACTTGGTTCAATGTTTACCTGATACTGCCTAACATTACCGCCAAAAGACAAGACATCGGTAACACCATCTACCGGCATAACCAACAACTTTACTATCCAGTCATTCAAACTTCTTAAGGTCATAGAGTCATAACCCGAATCTTTGTCAGCAATTAACAAATACTGAAAAATTTGACCCAAGCCTGAGGTGTTAGGTCCCATGGCTGGTGTGCCTACGCCTTGCGGAATTAATTCTTTTGCAGCTTGTAAACGCTCAAAGACTAATTGGCGCGCAAAATAAATGTCAGTACCTTCTTTAAATACGACCGTAACGCCCGACAAACCGGTTTTAGAAATAGAACGTACTTGCTCGACATCAGGCAGCGCATACATTACCGCCTCAATAGGATAAGTAATTAGCTGCTCAACTTCTTCAGCGGCTAAGCCCGGTGCTTCGGTATTTATGGCAACCTGAACATTGGTTACGTCGGGAAAAGCATCTAAATTTAACTTGGGGATCATCATAATAGCTGCCGCCATCGTGGCGATCAGTGCAATAATCACTAATAGTCGATTATTGACCGACCAATCAATCATTTTATTAAACATAATCTAATTCCTTACCTAGTGGCCGTGCGGATCAAATCCGCCTTTTGCTATTTCTGAAGCAACAAAGAATGCACCTTTGATTACCACTCGCGTATTAGGGGCAATACCGATAATTTGACGGTAATGACCTAAAGGCTGACCCAGTTCAACTTCGACGGCTTTAAACTCGCCAGGGTGATCTTCAACAAATACCGTCCAGTCACCATCAGCGCCACGCATTAGTGCTGTTTCAGGCACCGCCATTACCGGGGTTTGGGTATCAAACAGAAAATTAACATTAACGAACATGCCGGAATGTAAGGTGTCATCTTTATTGCTAACAGACAATCGAACAATTCGAGTACGGGTAATGGGATCTATGGTGTGCGCTTCTTGGATCACTTTAGCGAAATATACTTGGCCAGAAAACTCAATTTTAGCTAGGGTTCCTATGGGCAAGTTCAGTTTTTTATTGGGTGAAACGCGCGCTTCTACCCATAAATTTTCTTCATTTGCCAAGACCATTATTTTATCGCCCGGCGCAACTCGTTGCCCTTGGGAAAAATCATCACTTAATACCGCACCAGCTCGTTTAGCTACCAAGGTATACTCACCAAGATTTGATGAATTATTCTTAACAATATCTTCAATGGCGGATTGGGTTAAACCAAAGGCTTTTAAGCGACCAGAGGCAGTAATATAATCTGTTTCACTTCTGAGCATGCGACTCTCACTAACGATCTCTTTACCTAATTTTTTACTACGCTGCCATTCACTGTAAGCAATACGATAGGTCGCTTGTGCTTCAGCCATTGATTCACTAAAGAGAGTAACTAAAGCTTGTCCTTTTTCAACATGCTCACCTAAAGTAGCATGACGTTTAAGCACCACAGATTCAGTACGTGGCGAGACGATATAACTGGTATAACCGTTTGCTTTGATTTCTCCGGGGGCATAAACGCTTTTAGCGAAAATTTTAGCTCTTACAGTAGACACCTTGATATTAGCTAAGGCCATTTTTTCGGCACTAAAGCTGATGCCTTCTTGATGTTCTTCAGTGGAATTACTCTTTTCTTGACCGTGAGCATGTCCGTCGTCTTTGTCACTTTCATGTCCATGACCGTCATCAGCCTTTACTACGGCAACTTTCTCGTCATGGTTATGCTTTTTTTCAGCCGAATCGGTATTTGCCAGTGTTGCCGTAGACAACATGGTTAAGCCACAAAACACACTACCGAGTGTGATTAACTTTATTTTTTTAGTGATTGTATTTTTCATCATAATTTCCAAATTTTGTAACAATGACCTTTGTTTACGACGCTTTTTTAGCGTAAAGAGCGACAAAGGTGATTTGTTTAGCTGGTTAGTTTAATTGCTTGGTGGCCAAGCTTAATTGCCCGACGCTCAATAACCACGCTACTTCACTTAACTTGAACTGCGTTTTTAGATCAATACCGGCATATAAACCCTCAGTTCGCTGCTGTAAAGCAAGTAAATAGTCTGCGGTGTTTAGATCACCTATTTGCCATTGTCTTTGCAACAATTTCGCACTATTTTCTGCTCGCCCTTTCATTAGCTTTTGCCACCGCTGTAAGTAGCTTTTATTAAAAACTAATGCGTCAGTATTTGCTTGCACTAAGAATTGTTGTTTACGAAAAACAGCGTGAAATCTCGCTTCAGCTGAAATAGCTTGCTGGCTTTCCGCTTTAGCGTTTGCTGAATAGTCATTGCGGATATTTAATGGTATTGAAAAAGTCACGCCAACTACATTCTCACGATTACTTCTTCCTACGCTTAACCCTATGGTTGGATCAGCCTTAGTCGCTAGTAATGCATATTGCGCTGCACTTTTTTGAATATTCCATTGCGCCTGCGCTTCTAAAACGAGTGGATGCTGAGTTATCCATTGCGGTGAGACTTGAAAGTTACTCACGCCCAACCCTAGCTCAGGGTAAAGTTGCTGTTCAGATAACCAGTCAGGCAAGAGCTCTTTTACTTGGGCTTCAGATTGTTTTAATTGCACCTGTATTTGCGCCATTTGGCTCAATAGTTGGGACAAATTGAAGAAAGTAAGTTCAGCATCAACCGGGCTAAGATTGCCCGATTTTTGTCTTTTCGTGACAATATCAAGCAAAATTTCTAATTGTTTTTCTTGCTCAAATGCTAATGACGCTTTACTTTTTGCCGATTGCCAATTGATTAAGGCTTGCAAAGCCTGAGCTGTTTTTTCTGCCACGGAATAGGTAAAGCGTTTGCTTGCTGCGGTTAGAGCGAAATTACCCTGTGCCGCTTTAACTTCGCGTTTATCCCATAAATCAATGGTTTGATTTATGCCCATGTGAAAATTGTTTGCCGTGCCCTCACGTTCAAAACCGGTGTTTAATTCGGGGTTATAGAGTGGAAGTTTACTGCCTTGAGCTCTTGAAAATACCGCATTCATCGCCTCACAAGCAGCCACTATATCGGGGTGTTTATTTATTTGACTATTTAGCCACGTACTTGATAAATAATTACTTTCATAGGCAAAACCATTAACCGACCACGTCATCGACATAGCTGTGCATAAAACTATGCCAGTACTTTTTACTGAGAAAAAAGTCATGATTATCTCTTAATTTAAAAATAAAACATTGCAACAAAGCTAAATTAAAGCGATTTAGGCTTTAGCTTAGGTATATGTGTGTTGCGGATAGTTGAGTTAAAATTAAATTAAGCGATAGGAGGGCGAATAGGTTCTTCGATTAAACTTTTATCAAGGTGAACATGATAAAAATATTGATTAGACACTAAAAGAGCAACTGTGGTATCGCTGTTTTTTATACTGACAAACCACGAAGTATGTGACCCTTGACAATGACCACAATGATGACAGTCTTTGATATCATGATCATCTTCTGATGAGCCCTCAAAAAATTTATTGTGGTCTAAATCATGGGAATGTTCAGTTTGTAGGTGTTGAGAGTCAACTTGATGATTGTCATCTGAATTAGCCACAGCAACAAACGACTGCAATGCAATCGATAATACTATTAAAAAGCTAAGCCAAGTGTTTTTCATCAGTATGTTCTGAACCCTATCTTTAAGAATTTACTAGGCGAATGATAATTAAATAATTTTTTAGAGTCAAGATAAAGCCTTAGCTAAGGAAAAGTGGTGGTAATAAAAAAGGACACTGAAAAGCGTCCTTTAACATCTGATACCCTAGTATTTACGAATATTAACTAAAAGGGATAAAGTAGCTTGCTTAACTTAAATGAACTTAAACTCTTTCAAATAAAGCCGCAATACCTTGACCACCACCAATACACATAGAAACGACTGCATATTTTCCTGATGTTCGTTGCAGCTCATATAACGCTTTTACGGTAATAACAGAGCCTGTTGCACCAATAGGATGACCTAATGAAATGCCTGAGCCATTTGGGTTTACTTTGGCTGGGTCAATATCTAAATCTTTCACTACTGCTAAAGCTTGAGAGGCAAATGCTTCATTAATTTCCCAAACATCAATATCATCAACAGATAAGTTAGCTTTTTCTAATAGTGTTTTTATTGCCGGTATTGGGCCTATGCCCATATATTTTGGTTCAACGCCCGCAAAGGCATAACCGACTAATTTAGCCATAGGTTTAAGACCTTTAGCATCAGCAACAGATTTGTCCATCATCACAAGGGCTGCCGCCGCATCATTAATACCTGAAGCATTACCTGCGGTAACTGAACCACCTTTTTTAAAGGCCGGACGTAGTTTAGAAAAATCTTCTAGCTTAGCATCAAAACGTACATGCTCGTCTTGATCGAAAATAGTCACACCTTTACGGGTTTTTAGCTCTACAGGTAATATTTGTTCAACAAAACGCTTATCATTTATTGCCTGCTCTGCACGTCTGTGACTTTCAAGTGCTAAAGCATCTTGCTCTTCACGAGTAACATTCCATTTTTCAGCAACATTTTCGGCCGTAATCCCCATATGAGTATCATCGGCAGGACAAGTTAATGCACCCACCATAGGATCAACCATATTGCTATCACCCATACGAATACCAAAACGCGCTTTTGGTACCCAATAAGGTACTCTGCTCATTGATTCTGCACCACCGGCAACAGCAATATCACAATCATCTAACAGTATTAATTGTGCTGCTGATATAATAGATTGTAAACCAGAGCCACATAATCGGTTAATCGTAACCGCTGGTGTAGCTGCTGGTAAACCGCCTTTAAGCGCCGCAGAGCGACTCATGTACATATCTTTTCTGTCTGAATGGGTAACACTGCCGATAACGCAATGACCAACATCTTCGCTATCAATGCCAGCACGTTGCACCGCTTCTTTAATAACTAATCCTGCTAAATCAGTGGGAGCGATATCTTTTAAACTACCTCCATATTCACCAATAGCGGTTCTAACAGCACTTACAATTACAACTTCTCTTTTACTCATATTTTATCCCTATTTATTGTATTGATTTGATTGTATTGATTAAAACTGCATTTCAGGTACTACGTCTGGTACAACCAACTCACCTTGGGTCAGTTTAATAATTTCCTCTACTGTAACGCCAGGTGCACGTTCTAGCAGATGAAATTGACCATTTTTTATTTCAATAAAAGCTAGGTCAGTTAGTACTTTTTTAATGCAACCTTTACCCGTCAGTGGTAAAGAGCAATTTGTTAGCAGTTTTGATTTTCCATGCTTTGATGCATGTGTCATGGTGACAATAATATTGTCAGCGCCAGCAACTAAGTCCATTGCCCCGCCCATACCTTTGATTAATTTACCCGGGATCATATACGAAGCAATATTGCCATTAACATCCACTTCAAAAGCACCTAAAACGGTTAAATCAACATGGCCGCCACGGATCATGGCAAACGATTCAGCCGAATCGAATATTGATGCTCCCGTTGCCATCGTCACCGTTTGTTTACCGGCATTGATTAAGTCTGCATCTATTTCTTCTTCGGTTGGGAATTGCCCCATACCCAAAAGGCCATTTTCTGATTGCAGCATCACTTCTATGTCTTCGGGCACAAAATTAGCCACAAGAGTAGGAATGCCAATGCCTAAGTTTACGTAGTAGCCGTCTTGCAACTCTTGAGCAACACGTTGCGCTATTTGTTCTCTAGATAAGGCCACAATTATTCTCCTGAAGGTCGAGTGGTTCGTTGTTCAATACGCTTTTCAAAAGTGCCTTGAATTAAGCGATTAACATAAATACCTGGGGTATGAATTTGATCGGGATCTAATTCGCCAGGCTCGACAATTTCTTCTACCTCAACCACGGTAATTTTACCTGCCATTGCTGCCATAGGGTTGAAGTTACGTGCTGTTTTTCTAAAAACAAGGTTGCCGTACTTATCCGCTTTCCATGCTTTAACTATTGCGAAGTCACCGGTAATAGCTTCTTCTAAAATATAATTACGACCATTAAACTGACGCTCATCTTTACCTTCTGCAACAGGTGTTCCCACACCAGTCGCTGTATAAAAAGCGGGAATACCAGCTCCCCCGGCACGCATTTTTTCAGCTAAAGTTCCTTGTGGTGTTAATTCAACCTCAAGTTCACCCGACATCATTTGTCGTTCAAATTCAGCATTTTCACCTACATAAGAGGCAATGATTTTCTTAATTTGACGATTAGGTAATAACACACCTAAGCCAAAATCATCAACCCCACAATTATTAGACACCAGCGTTAAGCCCTTTGTGCCTTTCCGGTTTATTTCCGCAATTAAATTCTCTGGAATACCACATAAACCAAAACCACCGGCAATAACGGTCATGTTATCTGTTAATCCAGCCATTGCCTCTTCATAGCTATTCACTACTTTGTTAAATCCTGCCATATCACTTTATTTCCCGCTATTCATTTAATTAAGTAGCAAAGAAAAACCTTTATTATGTAAAAACTAGAGACTCAGCATCTAACAATTGAATACATCTGTAAAATTGATTAATATTAATGATTAATAAGTTTTTTTTATAAGTGAACTATTTTCATGAATATAACCCTCAAACAAATTAGAGCCTTTTTAGCCGTTGTTGAGGTAAACAGTTTTGCCGAGGCCAGTGAATTACTTCACTTATCACAGCCTGCCTTAAGTATTACCATTAAAAACTTAGAAGAAAGCGTTGGCGGGAAACTACTGGCAAGATCAACAAGAACACTAGCATTAACACCGGAAGGCGAAGTTTTTTTACCTGTGGCCAAACGATTGTTAGCCGATTTTGACACTGCTTTTATTGAACTTCTTGAACTATTTTCATTAAAGCGCGGTAACTTATCACTCGCTGTTATGCCATCATTTGCTAGCACACATCTACCACAACATCTTTTATCTTTTAATAAACAGCACCCTGCCATCAAAGTTAAAATTCATGATGTTATTGCTGAAGATGCCGTTGAAATGGTACAAATAGGTAAAGCTGAATTTGCCATCAGTTTTGATCCTGGTGCCTCAGACGATCTCAATTTTGAAACACTATTCTCAGATAGGTTCGTTGCGGCTTTTCCTAAAAGCCATCCATTGATGGCAGTTAAGCACGTTGGCTGGCAGCACCTAGTTGAATTCCCCTTCATAACCTTACAACGTCCTTCAAGTATTAGGCTGCTAATGGACAATATACTTGCCGAAAAAAATATATTTTTAAATGTCACTTTTGAAACGAATCAATTAGCGACAGTGGTCCAAATGATCGCTACAGAACTCGGTGTTAGTGTTATACCGTCGCTGTACAAAAAACAATTACAAGCGTTAAACCTTGAATTCAGAGAACTGTCATCACCTGTAATTAATCGTCGTGTGGGTATTATTACTCGTCGTAGGTATCCATTATCTAAAACAGCACAGGCGTTTATAGGAGTTTTACGGCGTTATTATCAGTAATGACCTTTATAAGCACTATTTCTTTAACTGGTCGATAAATATGTAAGTAAAACATTATAAATAATTGATTCGCATTCCTTCCCTTTCAATTTTATAATACGGCAAAAATTAATATCAATTTCACCTAAATATAAGGCCTTTATTTTCAAAATGACTCTATCTACTACTAAAAAAGTAACTCCTGGTGCATACAAACTTGAGAGGAAACTCAGAGGAAAGGTAGGAAAAGCGATAGCAGATTACACCATGATTGAAGAATCTGATGTGGTAATGGCAGCGATAAGTGGCGGTAAAGATTCGTTTGCCATGCTAGATATTTTATTAACATTACAAAAAGCCGCACCAATAAACTTCAAAATAATTGCGGTTAATCTTGATCAAAAGCAGCCTGGATTTCCAGAGCATATCCTTCCAGAGTATTTTGAATCTTTAAATATCCCTTATTACGTGGTCGACAAGGATACTTACTCTATTGTTAAAGAAAAGATACCTGAAGGAAAAACAACTTGTAGTTTATGCTCAAGATTACGCAGAGGTACTTTATATTCATTCGCTGAAAAGATTGGTGCAACAAAAATTGCTTTAGGCCACCATATGGATGATATTGTCGAAACATTATTTCTAAATATGTTTCACGGTGCTCGATTAAAGTCCATGCCACCTAAATTAAGATCTGATGATGGTCGAAATACCATAATCCGCCCTCTTGCCTATTGTAGAGAGAAAGATTTAATACAATTTGCAGAATTAAGAGGCTACCCAATAATCCCATGTAACTTGTGTGGTTCCCAAGAAAACTTACAACGACAAAATATTAAAGCCATGCTATCGGACTGGGATACTATATCGCCTAATAGAATAGAAAATATTTTTAAATCATTAAAAAATGTCAGTCCAAGTCAACTTGCTGATACACAATTATTTGATTTCAATAATTTGCCCATTGATAGGACTGAAGAAAAAGACGCTTATGAGTTTTCATCCGAAACGGTATCATCAACAAATATTGATGAATCTTTGTATGTTGATGCGACACGTATCGAGGTAAGACATATTTAGTGCGTTATAGCAATTCAAAGTATTGTGCATGTCAACAGCTGCCATGCACAACAACAACTTGGTATAATGAAACAACGCTAGTCGCTAACCGCAACATCAGCTTTGGTGTTATCTTCAATTAAATATTGCTGGTTTTGTCTCAGCATTTTAGTGATATCGATAACATAATCAGCACCACGCTCAGAATAAGGCAGTAAACCCGTGGCTAAAACTTCAGGGTTTAGTGGTTGATCTTGTGCTCTTAATTCAAAGCGAATAGTTCTAAAAACCCGATAAGCATTATTAGAATTGAGGTTATGAAAATAACGCGCTACTGCTGCATCTAAGCTTTTAAAAAGCCGCCACTTCATGTTTAGCACCAACATTTCTACCACTGGGAACCATGCCGCAACCTTGGCGGTAACACCAAATACCAAAGAAGTTTAACCCTATTCGAGAAAATCGCGATGTTCCCCATGCTGACTCATTTGCCGCTTGTACTAATACCAGTGGCATAGGAACCACATCAACACGAACTAATAACTCATTGACTTGAGATAATGGTGAAGCATCTTTATTAACTCGATAACGTTTAACTAATGCAGTTAACTCTTGCTGTTCCTGTATCGATAAAGGTAGTTCTAGTGATATATGCTCAAGCCAAAGGTTTAGTTTGATTCTGGTAGCAAGTAGCTCATTATTTTGTCTAACGACAGCGGGACGCATAAAATCAAAGAATTTTTTCTTTTTGCTTTTAACATCTCTAATCGCAGCAAAATCAGGTAAAATCACCTGATGTAATGGCTTTTCTAATACTTTTTTTACGATAACTTGCTGCGGTTTTTTCTCTGCTATTTTTATTGTTGACTCTTCTACTGTTTGCTCAGTAACTTTTGGTTTAAAAAAAGTAAAAGGAGCGACTAAAAAAAGAATCAATAAAAGTAACAACTCAATTTTAATTAATGTGGCACTTTTCATAAATAGTCCATACTTTAGTTATGTTATAACTTGCTATGCTGAAAAGGTATCATTGGAACCAGAATCGATTTTTTTCGACTTTGGCTCACCCGAATTATGATCTATGTTGCTATCATCACTCGTTGCGATACTTATACCGAAAATTTCACGATATATAATACCTTTAACATTGTAAAATAATGGCGCAAGGAACGATATTCCAATCAAGAAAATCACAATACCAAGCGGGGCAACACTTGATTCAAGTAATAAAATAAACGGCAATAACAAGACAATAAGTGATGAAAGTAAAAGTGTATATAATAATAATAGCGGAAAAAATTTAAAACGTAACGCTTGAATTGATAAAACAATCGCCTTCATTGGCATCATCTTTTTTTCAATAACCAAGGGTACCGTTAGTGATAAGGTTACCGCTAGAAAAATTCCGGGTAAAATAAATAACTGAAAACCTAAACTGATAAGCACCGAGGTAAATAGTGCGCACAATACTACCCAACTCGCTCGAGTAAGAAACGCAAAAGTCATTTTCGCATGCGTTTTCATACCAACAGCGTGCTGAACCCCCATCATTTCTACACCAGCCATAAAGGGCCAAATAGCCACGGTAACGACAACATTTAATAACATTCCCGCTTGCGGATCTGCTAATACTGTTTCAATGCCGCCAAGGTAACTGCTCGCGACAAAGGAAACTACCATTCCCAGGAGTAAAGAAAAAAGTAAACCTAGATTAATTGCCAATCGAGACTTGAGTGTTTGTTGCCAAGATTCAGTTAAAATTGCTTTAACATCAATTTGATAGTCGCCTTTCAAGGCACGTTCAATACTGCCACCAATTTGTACAATAGTAATTTTTTCTGGCAAACCAATACCCTTTTATAAATACGAAATAAAATAATTAAGCCATTATACCTGATATTAAATAGAATAGTTAATGACGCCAGTATTCACGATAAAAAAGCTAATTAAAAGTCGCTGAGCACTAACTGTATTGCTAAAAACAATAAAACCGCCCCCATAACACGGTCAAGTAAATAGCCTTTTATTTGTAAAAAACTACGCACTCTAGTCTGCGTTAATAAGTAAGATAATAAAACAAACCAAGCAGCGGTTGCCATCGTCATATAAAGACCATAGCTAAGTTTAATAGCAAAAGGGGTTTCAGGAATAATGATCACTGAAAACAAGCTGACAAAAAATAGTGTTGCTTTGACATTAAGGCCGTTTATTAAAAAGCCGGTAAAAAATGCTTTTTTCGCTGATGGAACTTCCGCTGTTAAGCCACTCGACTCTTGAAACTCATCATTGATAGTTTCTGGTTTTTTAGCTCTTAAACCATGCCAAGCAATATAACAAAAGTAACTTGCCGCGAGGTATTTCAATGCGGTATATAATCGTTCATCACTGGCAATTAACAAACCAATACCAACTAATGAATAAGTGACATGCAGTAAAATACCCGCAGCAATACCAAAACTAGTAAAAATGGCGGTACGTCTATCATAACGAATACTTTGCTTTAAAATAATCGCAAAATCTGGCCCTGGGCTTGCCACTGCTAAAAGATGTACGGCGGCAATAAGAAAAAACTGCTCTATATAAGTCATATCTACTCGTTAACTATTACTATGTTTTTGATGAATACGTGTTAATACTTGTTGGAAAAAATTAGCGCCTTTTTTGTGTGTCAGCTTAATGTTATTTTCTGGTATTTTTTCAGGTTCGTTATAGACTGACAATACTCTTGACATACTCGCCTCACGAATAATATGAAGAATAGGATAAGGGGAGCGATTAGTGAAATTACTCACGTCATCATAATCTTCACCGTCAAAACAATACTCAGGGTGCATACTAGCCAGTTGAAATATCCCTTCAAAGCCAGAATCAACGAGTAAATCATTGGCATAATCAACTAAATCTAAATAACGATCAAAACCACGAAAACCATTGCCATAAATAATAAGCGTGGTTTCAAGTTCATCATGACTTTGCAAATACCGGCATTGCTCAATAAGTTCATGCAGGGCTGGTTTTACTTGCTCAGTTTTGGATAAATGATAATGAATGGTGTTATTTACAAATTCTTTTTTCGCAAATGGGCAAATATTTAGGCCTATAACAATTTCATCTAGCCATTGCTTGGTCGCTAACACTGCACTTTGTTCATTGGATTTTTCTGCTACGGTCATTAAAAAGTTAAACCTGTTTATTAATTAGGTGAGCAATTTTTCAAGTAGAAATATTCACCTAGTTGGTAATATTGCTATAAATTACTGTTAATGCCATATTTTACCCTATTTTATTTATAACGCTAATAATTGTTGATGATTACCCTGTCCAATTAGCTTACTTTCATTCATTTGAGCTATTGGCATAAAATATACCAGCTTAATTTCAGCAGTATTGGTATCATTTTTATAGTTTTGATCTGCAACTTCAACTAGTGCAATAGATTGTTTAATATTATCGCTATCACGTTCTTTAACAACGTTTTTAGTCCATAACAACGGTGAGTTTAAAGGTTTATTATCCGCTATTAGCATTTCCATTTTAACTGCATAACAAGAGGTTATGAATAATACAAAAATTAACAATATTTCCATTTTTGTTAGATAACAAGATGTTGTTGATAAAATCGACATTAACGATTTAGATAACTTTACTTTTTTCATTGTTTTTACTGATCCGAGTTGTGCTATCAAAAATGACTAATTCAAGTGGTAAATGATGATGCCCCTCAATTTGGCTTGAGAACGGGTATATACCTACCCCGCCGCAAGCGACGAGGAGTAAACTCAAGTAAAATTAAAAAGGACCCGTCACTTGCTCAGGGGTAAGCCAGTAACTTCTCCAGACTTGGTTACCATGAATATAATAAACATCGTTATTATGAATAATCGACCGATCATCCCAACTTGAGTAATTCCCAGAGCCTGAATTTTCATCATTAGCAATAATGTCACCTATGTGGATTAATTCTGCGCTAGCACTGCCAGTAGTAACTTCCAATAACGACAGAAAGTTTTCAGGTTGCCATATCATATAGGTGTTGCCACCCTCACTGATTGAGGTAGTTTTCCAGCGTTCAATCGGTAGGGCAAATCTATGATTTCCCTCTGCAGTAATTACATGACTTAAGGCTTTATAGTCATATTCAACAGGGGTATAACCATTTTCATAAACAATTGATTGTATTTCTCGTGGTGCATTAACGTCGCTAATGTCAAATAGAGATACTTTTGCCCCTTCAATAACAGGAGCTATTGTGCTGGTATTGATATTTTCTTCGTCAATAGCGATGGCAGGTTCAATTAAGGTAATACGGCCTTCATCAACACTTTGGCCAATACCCAGTAGTAAATTGTCAGAAATAGGATGCAAATAAGCTGAATAGCCAGGAATTTCTAATGCGCCGGTTATTTTAGGATTATTGTTGTCACTTAAATCAATAACATACAAGGGATCTGTGGTTAAAAAGGTAACGATATAAGCATTGTCTTTAAAAAATCGTACCGCTTTAATGTCTTCATATACCAGACCATCATCACTCACCTTACCAATAGCAGTAGTATTAATGTCATTAGGCAATTGGCTAACAAGTGTCAATTCATTGTCAGCATCAAGTAATACGTTAAGTTTGTGCTCAAAGCCTATACGACTATTACCCGTGGTAGTTACCACACGTAGGTAATCACCGTCTTCACTAAATCGTAAGTTTGACAAAGTCCAATTAAAACGACCGGCTAAGCTGGCAGAATTTACATAACTAATAGCCATATCGTCAATAGAAAACTTATGAATAATTGAGGTTTCATTACTACTTTCAAGGGTATTAACACTATTATCGTAATGGGTGCCATACACGTAAATTGATTTTTCTGTGGCATATAAACCGTCAGTCAAAGTATTTATACACACAGAATTTAGTTGTTGTGGATCCTGAATATTAATGGCAGTTAACGTCATGATGGTGTCATAACCATCTTTATCGGTCGCATTCTCAGGTAATAAGCACTGCTGCTCATTGACTAAATTGTGCTCAACACCATTTTTTTCATGATACTTAGGTAATAAATTTTCAATGTCGGTATTATTAATGAGTGCATAGTTGGCGATTTTTTCTTCATCTGTGATCGCATAAGGTAGTTGCTCTATATAGGGTTGATAACGACTGACAATATATAAAACATCACCTACCCGACGGCTATTAACAATATTGCCATCAAAATTGAAGGTATTGATTATCTCAGTATTTTCAGGCTCACTAACATCAACAAAAGTAATATTAAATGTAGGCTTTGTATAAGCAATAGCTTCCCCCACTAACTGGCTTGTAGCTATATCGTAATATTGCTCAACAGACGAAATTACCGTTAAGGTGTCGTTATTAAAATATAAACCATTGATATGGCTAGTGTCAGCGTCAATATCAATCTCGCTCAGCTGACTAATTTCGCCATCTGTCGTTCTTTCCATAATTCTAACAGTGCTTTTAATTGGCAATGCTATCGATACTTCTTCTGGTGATTTTTCAGTGCCTTCTTCAGGGATAACGCTAGCTGTTTGATAAGAATAATAGTTATTATTAGCAATAAATAAATATTTTCCGTCATACTTTATTCGATCGGCTTCATCTACACCTTGCTCTTGCGTAATAGTAGCTGAAAAATCACTCTTAATGCTTGCCGACTCACTATTATCGGCCGATGTCGATTCAATGGTGTTAGAAATGGTGTTAGAACTAGTCCCTTCTGCTATACCTGGGTCTGTAGTGACTTGTTTACTCTGGCTATTACGTAAATATATACCATTTTTTACATGTTGAGCAAAAGAGATTTCTGTGTTGGCCGACAAGGGTGTTATAGCCACTGATAATTCATTTAATTGTGGCAGTTCATTGGTGGACTTAACCACAGGACTATCACTACCGCCACAGCCAACTATTGATAAGAGCGAACCACTTAATAGCACTACCGTTAACCGTTTTTTATAAAACATTGTTATTCTCCATGTGTTTTGTATTTATTTATAACAATAAACCTCTCAAGATAAAAATCTGTTGTTAAATGCTATCAAATGTAATTTGATGTAATCGTAAGTGATATCTAGTTCATTCAGTGTTAAATTATGGAAAAATCATTAAAGAATTTACCTTTGAAATACTTACCACTGCTATTTGTTTTTTTTAGTCAGCTTACATTTGCCCAATGTATAGCTACTAACGAACAGTGCGCGCCAGTTGATGAATGGGAGTTTTCATTAGCCATTGGTGCTGGGGTGTTAACTAACCCTATGCATGGTGGCAGTAATATTCCCTTAGTACTTATTCCGAAAATAAGTTATTACGGAGAAAAAATATTTTTTGAAAATAACGCACTCGGTTATAGCGTTTACGAAACAAACGAGTTTTCATTAAGTGCCGTTAGTTTAATTAACCGTGAAAATGGTTTTTTTAACCGTTGGCACCCTAGCAATGTATTTGTGCCAGTAAACACCGGCGTGCTCAACGAAAGTTCACCGGGTTTTGACGAAGCAATGAAGCAAGACCCAGCAATAGACGTTAGTGAGGTTGCTAATCGAAAATGGGCGTTAGATGCTGGTATACAAGCTAATTGGTTTATATCAGCCAATAACCACCTAAAAATAAAAGTGTTACATGACGTAAATAACGCTTATAACGGTTTTAATGGAAGATTAGAGTTTAGCCACCGTTTTACTGGTTTTGGTATGGCCAATACGCAATGGAAAATAACTACTGGGGTAAATTGGTTAAGTAAACAACAAGTAGATCATTATTATGGTATTGGAGAAAAAGATACCAATAAACCTAAGTATTATTATCAGGGAAAATCAGCTGTTAATCCTTTTATTAAAATCCACTCGAATTACAGGCTGAATAATGATTGGCGACTAACATTTACCGCACGAATAGAGTTTTTAGCACCGGCTATAAGCAACAGCCCTTTGGTTAAAGATAAAACAATAGAAACAATTTTTTTAGGCGTAGTTTATGACTATTAAAATATTTTCGTTGGTTTTACTACTATTAAGTGTTTTTGTTATACCAAAGTCTTTAAGTAGCAATACTCCTAGTAATGACGTTGAGCTATCATTAACTCCACTCGCTTGTTTTGTTAAAACAATTGGCGATGTTTGCCATTTAACCATTAAAGTTAGCTGGCAATCAGCAAGCCCTATTAATGCTTGTTTATATCAAAATGTTGAAAAAATACATTGTTGGTCGGCTAAAAGTAAGGTTACCAAGAAAATTATGGTTAGCTTGAGCGAGAGTATGATATTTTCTCTAAAAGGAGATAATAATGAAATTTATACCCAACAACAGGTTGCTATTGCCGCAAGTACCTCTAAAAAATATCGCCGCCGACTACGTGCCGATTGGAGTTTGTTTTAATGCTGCATATATTACTGGTTGAAGACGATTTACGGTTATCAACATTAATTCAACAATTTCTTCAGCAAAATAATTTTTGTGTCACCGTTCTTAATAGTGGTGAGAAAGCGGCAGATTTCATCCTTAGCAAACAACCCGACTTAGTTATTTTAGATATTATGTTACCGAAAATGGATGGTTTTAGCATTTGTCGAAAAATACGTCACCAATTTACCAAGCCTATTATCTTTCTAACGGCAAAAGACAGTGATTTTGATCATGTCTTAGGGTTAGAGATTGGCGCCGACGATTATATTATTAAACCCGTTGAACCTCATGTTCTCTTAGCTCGTATTCAAATGCTACTTCGTAGGGTAAGTTATAATAAACAACAAGATATTAGTGAAATAGTTATTGGCGATTTACGCATAGATAAAGCTTCAAGGCAGGTCTTTATGGGCGATAAACATATTGAACTTACCAGTCATGAATATGAATTACTATGGTTGTTGGCTACAAATGCTGGTGAGCCACAAAGTCGAGATTATATTCATCAACAAATGATTGGCCGAGAATACGACGGCTTAGATCGTAGTGTTGATGTACGTATTTCTCGTTTAAGAAAAAAATTGGGCGATAACACAAAATTGCCTTATAAAATAATTACCGTATGGGGTAAAGGGTATTTGTTTAGTAAGACTGCTTGGGGTTAATCAGCACTAATGTTTCGTTTATTTGTTAGTTTATACCTTGCTGTGGTGATTGGTTTATTAACCATAAATTGGATTTCAGAAACGCTGTGGGTATACTTGAGCCAACATGTAAATACCTCAAACATTGCGCCTAATAAAACCTCAATACCGACACAATTCATTCCAGCTGAACTTACCCATACCTTGGCTTTAGCTAAATCTCTGCCTGTATTGATACAAGCCGATGAGAATAAAAGAAAACTATTTGAAAAGGAAACAGATATTGCGCTAAGCTTTTTTTCTGAAAATGATATGGTCTGGTTAGCAGAGCAACAAGCTTTATTGCAACAAGGCATGCCTATTATTACTTATAATGAGCAAGAGCAATGGCTCATCTATATTAAATCGGAGCAAGATCAGAAAATATATCAGTTAGGGCCATTAAGTACGCCAGCCAATGAACAACCTTATATAAAATATTTAATTTTAATAATCTCTTACTTACTGTTAGCGGCATTTTTAGCGTTATGGACACGACCGATATGGGCAGATTTATTACAGTTAAAAAATATGGCTGAAAAAATCACCTTAGGGGATTTAGTAGTTACACACAAAGTAAATACGGGCTCACCTACCGCCATTGTAGTACAAACATTTGTTGATATGGCGAGCCGGATCACCCATTTAATTGCCGAACAACAGCAGCTAGTTAATGCCGTCTCTCATGAATTAAGAACCCCATTATCAAGATTGCGATTTTCATTGGCTCTGATGAAAGATGTCAACCCCGCTGAACTCGCTGAAATTAATAAAGATGTAAAAGAAATGGAAACTCTCATCGACGAAATGTTAGGTTATGCTCGCATTGAAAGCATTAGTCAAAGTTTACATAAATCTAACGTTAATATGAGTGAATTATTATTTCATCATGTTGATAAACAGCAACGCGCCACCGATAAAACGTTAACATTAGTGGTGGATGAAAATTTATTTTTTCATTGTCACGGCTCTTTAATTGAACGTGCCTGTCAAAACTTAATAACAAATGCGGTACGTTATGCTAAAAAGCAAGTTGTTATATATGCCAAAATTGAAGATAAACAATTAGTGATTACCGTAAGTGATGATGGCTGTGGCATACCAACAAAAGATCAAGAGAAAATATTTAAACCCTTTACCCGCATAAATAAAAGTCGTAATAAAAAAGATGGCGGTTTTGGTTTGGGGTTAGCTATTGTAAAACGTATTGTTGATTTACACCAAGGACATTGTCAGGTGACGTATTCGACACTCGGTGGCTGTAAATTTATAATACGTATCGCTGAATAAACTCATACAAAACTTTTTATTTACTCTGTTTAAAGTAAATGGTAATCAATGGTGTGATTGAAAAATTACTTAACCTAAACTCTGCTTAATAAATGTTTATCTAGCAGCTATTTTACTAACTTCTCCGTTAAATTCGTTTGCAATAGCTCCCTATTGACGCCCAAATTTGTCTTGAATTAAGCAAAATTATCAAGCTATAGATATCAAAATAATTTAATCAATATATTTATATTTTAAATAAAGCTCAGGTTAAATAGCATTAAAAAGAAACAGATAAATATAAAAAACATAGAATTAAAATAAAAAAATAGTAAACGCTAAGATAATCAAACTTTAATTTTCATACTTATTCATGCAAATCAATCGCAAAAAAAAGAAATTTTAAAGCAATTAAAAAAATCGAAAAGTGCGTAACGCCAATAATAACATGAATAAATACGCTAACGCCTACAGTATTCGTATTAACTTAATATTTGCTATCTAATGACATTAATTAAAACTTGGTGGATGTTTAATATATTAAATATCTAGCAAAATGTAGTATACTTGCCGAAATATTATTTTTATGTTGTTAACATTTTACCACTAAAGGAATATGCTCAGTAATGCGTAAATTTGACGATTCTCTGCCATTAAAACTATTGAAAGCCCGTGAAGCTGCCCTAAACTATTTCCGCCCTATTTTGAAAGAGATATCATTAACCGAGCAACAATGGCGTATTATCCGAGCCTTAAATGAATTTGGCCCTTTAGAATCGAAAAAATTAGCTGAATGTTGTTGTATTCTCAGCCCTAGCTTAACTGGCATCATCAAACGTTTAGAACAACAAAATTTTATTCAACGTCAAAAATCTAGTGACGATCAACGTCGAGTTTTACTCAGTTTAACTGATCATGCCCAAAAATTTTTCGATGAGGTCAGCCCGCGTTTCGAAGAACGCTACAGTAAAATGACAGAACGATTTGGTGAAAAAAAAATGCAAGAGTTCAAAGAATTACTTACACTAATGGCTAATGTAGAGCCTTAATTTTAAACACAAGAATTTCCTATCGTTTCAATAAAATGATAGATATTATTCCCTCCCAATAATACTTAACATATCAATTAAACTTAAAATTAATTCACCTTTAATTACCGAGTTTAATTAAGTAGGCGAGAGCTTGCACCTTACCTCGAGCAGTAACTTCCTCTAGCTTATTAGCTTCCATTTTTTCTTTATCAAGGCACTACCTCGCCGTTAACATTATGAAAAAATAAGCCATATCCTTCTCTTTAAAAATTAATTAGCATATTAAGTAGTTGACAATATACTAATAAAAAGCCAATATTAATTAACATGTTAAATAGCAGTCAATCCATTGAGCCAACTTAACTACACCGCATAAAAAATTTGATACTGAGCGCCCATTAGACGCTAAATTTTTCGGTGTTTCCTTCATCAATGGTGAACGTTGTACTACCGACTCAAGGATTTTTGTTCAAAAAGAATCTATAAAAAGTTCACTGCTGATTTCGCAGCAAGAACTAAGAAGATATTAGCGAGAACCCCTCTTAGTACTAGTACTAAAGTTGGTGCCTTAATCTCCAAACAACACTGGCAAAAAGTGACTAGTTATATCAAAGTAGATATTAAAGAAGAGACAAAAGTAATTATCGGTGATGACAGCCAACCGACTTACCTGATGAATTGAAAACGGACGTTTTATTATTACTACCATATTTGGTGATATTACTAATAATATATGCATTACTCGTGAAGATATATTTGGCTCTATCCCAATTTTTATTCCATCTAAAGATGAAGATGGTGTACTGCGAGTGATTCGTGATAACAACTACAGTTCACCTGCTACTTATGGATGACAAACAACGAACAGGTACAGAAAAAAAAGAAGGCACTTACCCCCTTTATTGACTTAAATATCAGGAGGCAGACTAGAATAAAAGCACCAATTAATATAACAAGAAAACCAGATAATAATTATATAAAAACACAAAGAAACATTAGTTTAGGAGAACACACTATGAATAAAGCACCTTTAATGAAAGTCACTGCCGCATTAGGTTTTTGTGTCGCACTATCAGCATCTGCTGTTGCTGAAACGGTTTTAAGTGTCGCCACTTGGTTGCCACCAGGACATGCCATGAATGCAGAAATGTGGCCTACTTGGGGCAAGTGGATTGAAGAAGCGACCGAAGGTCGAGTGAAAATCAAACTAGAATACGGCATGGGCCACCCAAAAAGTATGTTTGACCTAGTAGAAGATGGTGTTGTTGATGCTAGCTTTAGTTATCACGGTTATGTGCCTGGTCGTTTTAAATTACCACAAATTGCCGAACAACCGGGTCTTGGCGTTAATGCTGAAGCGGCTTCTGTTGCGCTATGGCGTGTACAAGAAAAATACTTTAAAGAAGCCAAAGAATTTGAAGGGTTAACTTTAGCTGCCATATTTACTCATGGTCCTGGTTATGTTCATACCATCAAACCAATTACTAGTTTAGCTGATTTAAAAGGTAAAAAAATACGCATCGGTGGTGGTATTCAAAGTGACTTAGGTAAACGTTTAGCGATTACTCCTATCGCAGCGCCTGGCTCAAAAGTATATGAAATGTTACAACAAGGCGTAATTGATGGTGTATTTATGCCAATGGGTGAACAAAAATCATTACGTTTATATGAAGTTGCCCCTAACGTACTAGCGGTACCTGGTGGCATGTATTTAGGTAGCTTTTCAATTTTCATTAACCCAGATTTCTTAGCCAATCTACCTAAAAAAGACCGTGATGCGATCATGAGTGTTTCCGGTGAAAAACTTTCTGCCATGGCAGGTAGAACTTGGGATAAAGCCGACGCTATCGGCTTAACCTTCGCTAAAAGTAAAGGCGTTAACGTTAATGATAGTAAAGAATTAGGTGAAGAATTTAAGCAATACAGTAAAGGCTTAGATGAAGATTGGATAAAAAGCGTAAAAGGTAGAGGCGTAGAGGCTAAAGCTGCATTGAAAGAATTACGCACCATAGCTCAAAATTATGGTAAATAAGGAGCTAAACTATGTCATTTAGTGCTTGGTTGTCAACGCACTACGAAGAACAAGGGCCAGTCAAATGGCTAGCCTTTTTTCTAGAAGTTATTGCGGCGCTAACCTTATTATTATTAATGCTATTAACCTGTACCGATGTTTTAGGACGCTATTTATTTGATAATTCATTGGATGCGGCTTCAGAGTTAACGGAAATATGTATCGCTATTATCGTCTTTGCTGAAATGCCAATCATCACTTGGCGCGGTGGTCATGTTGTTGTTGATATTTTAGATAGATTCATCGGTAAAAAAGTTATCAAGGTCTTGGCAGTATTCTCGATTTTTGTTATGTCGAGCTCACTTTATTATGTCGCTCATCGCATGTTTTTTATGGCTGAACGTTCATTACGACGGGGCGAAGAAAGTGAATACCTTGCTATTCCTATGGGACACATAGTGCAATACATCGCGATTATGAGTTGGATTACTGCCGGTTCAGTTATCACCTATGGTCTTTATATTTTACTGTTCCCACGCACTACGCCCCCCCCTGCTGATTTATCAGATACTTTACCTAAATTGAAGGAGGCGAAATAATATGTCAGTTGCACTTATAGGTTTTGCTATTTTACTGATACTTATTATTATAGTACGCATTCCTATTGCTTTTTCTATGGGCATCGTTGGTTTTGGCGGTTTTGCGGTACTGCAAGGATTATCCTTAGATAATTTTATGGATTTTCGCTGGACACCGAGTCTGTCTATGGCCTCAAAACGAATAATAGATACCGCACAAGAATATAGTTTATCGGTTATTCCTTTATTTATTTTAATGGGTAATTTAGTCACTAAGTCCGGCCTATCAAGAGAGCTTTACCATGCTTCTTATGCCTTTTTAGGGCATAAAAAAGGTGGCCTATCGATGGCAACCGTGGTTGCTTGTGGTGGTTTTTCTGCCATTTGTGGTTCAAGTTTAGCCACGTCGGCGACCATGGCGAAAGTGGCCATGCCGCCGATGCGTAAATATGGGTATGCAGACTCGTTAGCAACCGCTTCTATTGCCGCTGGTGGCACCTTAGGTATTTTAATACCACCCAGTGTTATTTTAGTACTATACGGCTTAATGACCGAAACCAGTATTCGCGAATTATTCGCTGCTGGTTTTATTCCTGGCTTTATTGGTATTTTAATGTACCTTGGCGCGGTGAAATATACCGTCTGGCGCGACCCTTCAACAGGACCTTGTGGCGAAAAAATGTCATGGCCAGAGCGTATCGAGGCACTAAAAGGTGTTTGGGGCGTACTCACGTTATTTACCGTGGTAATGGGCGGTATTTATTTAGGTGTGTTTACCCCGACAGAAGCGGCAGGCGTTGGCGCTGGTGGTGCATTTATTATCGCACTCGCTAGAAAGTCACTCACCATAAGATCGCTTTTTGAAACGCTTGCCGATACCGCTAGAACGACTACCATGTTGTTTACGGTACTGATTGGCGCCTTGATTTTTTCAGATTTCATTAACCGTGCGGGTCTTCCTGGTGATTTATTCACCTTAGTGAGTGGCCTTGATGTTTCTCCTATGATAGTAATATTTGCTATTTTGGCAATATATATAGTATTAGGGATGGTATTTGAAAGCTTATCTATGATGCTGTTAACCGTTCCTATTTTCTACCCGCTAGTGCAAAGCATGGGTTTTGATTTGGTCTGGTTTGGTATTGTGGTGGTGATAGTGACTGAAATTAGTTTAATAACGCCCCCCGTTGGTATGAATGTATTTGTCTTAAGTGCGGTGCTAAAAGATGTAAAAGCAAGCACTATATTTAAAGGCGTAACGCCATTTTGGTGTGCCGACATATTACGTTTATTATTAATCACTTTAGTTGCTCCTATCGCTTTAGCCTTACCTATTTGGCTCTATCGATAATAAAATCCAAGGTGGCAATTCCTTATGATTGTCACCTTTTTATTTCACCTCATTTATTACTTATGCTAAACACAAAATACTACTTATTCGACAGGACAAGCCATGACAGCTAACACTCAAGCTAAAACAAAAATCAACAAAATTCTTTATGCCTCAGATATAGAAAAAGGCTCAAGACCTGCTTTTCGTGCCGCGATGAGCTTATGTGGCAAGTATGAATCTGAAATAACTTACTTACACGTAATAGAGCCATTATCAAGTTCAGCGCAAAACCTTATTAAAAACATCGTTGATACCCAAGATGTTGAAGGGCTCTATCAAAAAAGTTTGGTTAATTTAAAAACTAAAATTGAACAGCGTATTAGTCGATTTTTCGAGCAAGAAATTGAATTTCATGACGCCCTTGATACCAGTAAAGTAGAATCACGTATTGAAGAAGGTGTTTCATGGGAAACTATTATTAAAGTCGCCGATGAAATAGATGCGGATGTCATTGTGATGGGTACTCGAACTCACTCTGCTATGGGGCAGTTTTTTTCTGGCTCTACCGCCAATAAAGTAATGCTAAATACCACAAGACCCTTGTTAATTATTCCATTAGGCAAGTAAACATTATTAAGTATTGACCAACCTAATGGATGGATAAATAAACATACTACTATCGGCTTGCTTATATACCCATATACTTCAAAATGCGAGTTTCTGCATATTGAGATAACATGGGTATATACCCGCTCCACTTGAAGATACTCAGCAATGGCTGCTATCGGCTTATCTGTTTAGTACCAATACCATTAAGTTTTGTCTAATCACTGTTGTTTTATAGCTTTCAATACAAGCATTATCTGCCTCTTTGATCATATTGATTTTAAATTCCCTAGCCTTTTGAAGAATAAACATCTAGGGGCTCAACCAATATTGATTTTTATCGCCTTAAAATAGGCAAGCAGCGCAAGCACCGCAAGTAAGGAAATGACTATCGGTAAGAAGAGCACATTTTGTTTAACCAGCATAACACTAAATTGAGCCAATGCAGCGCCTATTATTAGCTGGCAAAAACTAAAAACCCCCATTGCGGTAGAACGCTTAGAAGAGGTGACGGTAACTGCCGACGCTTGCGCATTAGGCAGTGAAATCCCCCGACCAAAGGTAAACAGTGTCATAGGAATAAATAACGACCAATAACTAATCCCATAAACAATAATAAAAGCAGTCATAAAAAAAGCAGCTAACGTAGCTATACACCATCCTAGTTTCAACATAGCATTAGCCCCAATGCGTTCTGATATTTGGCTAGCAATAAAGCTGCCTAACCAAAAACCTAAAGCAACAACTAGATACCATTTACCATAATCTAATGAGTTTCCAGCGAGACTCTCAGCAACAATAAAAGGCACATTAAGCACAAAGGCAAAAAATCCCGCAGAAATTAATGCATTAGCGAGCGCCAAATAAAAGAAGCGAGGAAACACTAAAACGTTAAGATAAGTTTTAATGATTTCTTTTATTGATAATGGCTTAGCTGAATCAGACTGAGGTAACGTTATAACAGGTAGATAACGATATATAGCCCACCACGCCACCAAAGCCATTACCAAAGAAATATAAAAAACTAAATGCCAAGAAAAATGTACGTTCAAATAACCAGAGAGTGTAGGAACAGTGGCTTGTAAAGAAGCAATACCGAGCGCAATATAACTTAATTTAGCCGCAGCTTTATTAGGGCTATTTTGCTCCAATATAATACTTCGTGTTAATAATAGGCTAAACCCACCACCCGTCGCTTGCAATACCCTCGCAAGTATTAACCAGTATATATCATTGGCTATAATACCAAGAATAGAGCCTAAAATATAAATGGCCACGCCCCATAACAATACTTTTTTTTGTCCAAATAACTCCACAAATAAACCACAAGATAGTTGACCGAGCGCAAAAAAAATCAAGAATAGCGTCATGCCTAATTGAACGGCATCAGCAGAGGAAGATAGCGCAACCTTTAATGTTGGCATTATTGGCGCGTAAATATTTAACGCAATAGGACCAAGAAAGGCCATGGCCAATAATACTAACTTAGGTGTTTTAATTGGAGGGGATATCAAATGTCACCATTGTATTGAGTGCATGGTATTGAGTGCATAGCACAATGTGGTACTTGCCCATAGCATTAAGTACGTGGTTGGCAGCATCGGCCTTTAACCACTGAAGAGTTTTACCTAGGTAAAATCCCCAATAAGGGCTTAATTTCAATATGTTAACTATGTCTTAAACCGAGTTCAGGTTAAATAATGTCTAATCTATATTAACTGTATAATTAGTTTAATATTTTAATATTTTAATATTTTAATATTTTAATAACGAACCAACTATACTTAACATGTTAATCAATATCAAGTGTGGCGGTAATATAAACAAATAAAGGGGGGCGATGGCAGAAAATAATTTAGCTCAAGCTTATATAGAAATACTATTCATTATAGGCCTGAGCTAGTGACGTTTACTCCATACTAGCGCTAATCTAGCCGTATTTTTAACTTTCAAATACGTGTTTAGTTTCATTTAAAACTTTCGCATAGGCACCAACAGGGAAGTTATTTAGCTTATTAAAATCAGTACCATCATAACCTACAATTTTTCCTGTAGTTTTTAAGCGCTTAAGATCAATCATAATAACACCTGCTGTAGGTATAATTTTTTCACGCCAGACGAAGAAATATAATTGTTCATCAATTTTATAATAATGACAAAGATCAGTATCTGCCAAGCCTTTTTCTACGCCTCTTAAACACTGCCATGAATAATAACTTGGATTCAAATACACATGTTCATAAGACTCATGAGGGCTATAGGTATACTGCACTCTTTTACCTACCAATTCATCGGTAACTTGATGACCTCGACCTTCGGTGAATTCAGTACCTATGGTGAATTGTAGAAAAGTTGAGGCTACTGGCGTCAATAAATCACCGTCCATCACACGTTGATATGCTGGACGCATGGTTTCTTCTCTCGAAGGCATCTTATTAATATTCGCAGTACCATCGTTGGTATTTAAATTAATAACAAGGCTTACACTAGTACCCTTTTCTTGAGATTTAATAAAATCGACGAAATAAATCCCCTCTCGAATACAGGTGGCGGTGTAAGATTCTGTAACCTTTTCACCAACACCTTCACCTGCAATTATTTCCCACGTTAAGCTATCACCGCTATGAAATGTATGTCTAATAAGCCAGCCATTGTCCATATAACAATCTAGTGTTTTTCCTGCTAGATCATTAACATATTCTAAAATATTAGAATCTGGTGCAAAACCTGCTGCCAAATCGCCCACTTGAAGCCATTCTGTTTTATTACTCATTTTTTACCCTTATATCTGATTGTTAATGGATCTATGTTGCCATTTTTAAATAGTCGATAACATCAACCTTGTGGCTGAGTTTTTAATTTTCTTTATCCATAAAACCTATGAAAATAACAGGTTTTAGGGTGTTTAATTACTTTGTATAAACTGTTTAATGGTCAACATGCATTCTAAAATTAAACAGGGGGCCAGCGCTTGAGCAGCGGGCTCTGTTTGGCGAGTGTGTAACCAAGCTAAATACGTCATTCCTCTTAATACCATAAAGAGAGGAAGTTTTTTAAGATCTTGCTCAGAAAGTTCTCGATAATTTCGATAACCGGTTATTAAGGCCTCTTTAGCGATACTATAATTAGGATCTGACTGGAAGAAATACAGTGCTGTAGCTATTTCAAATAAATGCCAGCCCATACCCGCATCATCAAAATCGATCAATCGTATTTTATCACCATCATACAAAAAATTTTCTGGCGAAAAGTCAGCATGAATCATACTAAAACGTTGTGCATCGTAGCCAAAATCAATTAACTCCTGCCAAGCTTGGTTTTTTACTTTAACTAATAGTTCTTTTTGCGCTACAGTTAATAAACTTAATTCCCAAAAACATCCCCAATTAGGTGAGTCACCTAATAAGCCGTCAACATCCCAAGCTTGACGTTCAAAGTCACTTGGCCTTTGCCAACCGCTAGATTGATTATGTAACTTCCCTGCAGTTTCACCTATCTTTGTAAAAACGTCATTAATGTGTGCAGGATCTTCGCCAAGACCTTCTTCAATTGCCCCTAATTGCTCACCATCAATCCACTCAAATAAATCGACTTGTCGTATTTTATCGGCAATTTCAACATGAGAAAAATAACGTTTGTCCATTGTTGGAATCACTTGCGGTACATTAATGCCAGCTTCTTGTACCGCTTCCATCCAATGTAATTCAGATAACAGTTCTTTATCCGTATGATAGTTAGCACGATGAATACGCAAGGCATAAAATTTATTGCATGGGGTTATGATTTTAAAAACGGCATTTTCTCTTTCTTTAATAAGGGATATTTCACTTCCTTCAAGACCCCAGTCCGATAAAATAACTTTTGCGGCTTCAAGGTTATTATTGGCTTTATTCATAACTTACCCTTTTGACTTAATTCAGTAAATGCGTGGTCTAACGCGCTTAGTGCTTGGTAGGCATTCTCTTGACTAAACACAATTGGCGGCCTCATTTTTAATGCACTGCGAGCAACACCTGTTTTACTAAGCAATACCCCTTGACGCTTCATTGACTCAACAATAGCGTGTGCGGCTTCTGGTGCCGGTTCTTTACTCTTGGCGTCTAAGACCAAATCAACCACAATAAAAAGCCCTCTTTGTCGAACATCACCAATAAGACTATGTTTCGCTTTTAATTGCGCTAGCCCTTCTTTTAGGTAAGAACCAATTTGTTGAGAGTTTTCAATTAAATCTTCATTTTCAATAACATCTAATACAGCAAGTGCTGCCGCTGCAGAAACAGGATTACCCCCAAAAGTATTGAAATATTCAGCACGCGAACGAAATTCATCCATGAGCTTAGCACTAGAAACCACCCCTGCTACTGGGTGACCATTTCCCATAGGTTTACCCAAGGTCACAATATCCGGCACTACGCCAGTTTTTTCATGTCCCCACATACGGCCAGTACGACCAAAACCCGCTTGTACTTCATCAAAAATGACTAAACCGCCAGCATCACGTACATGTTTTGCGGCTAATTGAATAAATTGTTCAGGAATATCGGGTAATGACTCATTGGCGAGAATTGGACAAATTAACATAGCAGCTAAACCAATACCTTCAGTATTAAATTCATCAATTGCTTGTTTGACTTTATTGGCATAGGCAAGCCCTAATGCCTTTCCCGTTAAACCACCTAATGGGCGGTAGCTATCAGGTGTCGGAATAGACTTTACATTACAACCCTTTACTTGCCCTTGGTGAAATTGAGTGGCTATTTCATCTACAACCGTAGTGTTACCATGATAAGCATCATCAGTACAAATTATGCCCATTTTTCCGGTATGCTCGCGAGCCATTCTAATGGCAATATCATTAGACTCACTCCCCGTACAAGTCATCACTAGCATATTTAAACTTTTATCAAACGTTGAGAGCAAACGCTCTGAATATTCAACGATGGTTTCATGCAAATAACGAGTATGTACATTTAACGTTTGCACTTGCTCAGTTATCCGTTTTACAACATAAGGATGACAATGCCCTACTGTCGGTACATTGTTATACATATCGAGGTACTTTTTGCCTTCAGCATCATAAAGCCATACTCCTTCACCCTTAACGATATGAATTGGTTTGTCATAGAATAGTGGTGCATATTCACCCATCACTTTATAACGTCTAGCGAGTAGTTCATTATTATTCATTACATTGGTCCTTTATTCATTGGTAATACTTGGCTCATCACACTCGATATAACTCATGGTGGCTTGATCTAATACATGCTCGACTTGATTATCATCGGTAGGACCCATCCAGCTAGCAGTAGCAATCATTTTATCAAAATCAAGTACAACATCCGTTAGCCACGGGCCTGACATATCGGGGCCATCAACTCTAGTGGTGGTCGACTCTTCAATCCAAGTAATCAAAAATATATTCTCAGTAATGTTAACCGCATTATATTTCTCCTTTTGAGAATGGCCATCAAGCCCTCCAGATATACCTTTCCATAATACACAGTGGTCTGTTAGCCAATGTTGCTCTAGCACATGACCAGATTTATAATGTAAACGTACTGCTTTGCCCACTAAGTCAGCCGTTAAAGGGTGGCCATCCGGGCGTAAATGATAATTTTCTACCCATGTTTTTTTTACTGTGTTCGAACTCATAAACTACCTATATGCATTTAAACGAAACAATAATTTCTCAAAAATGTGCTAGCAAAGATATAAACCAAAAGGTTGATTACAGCTAAAACTTTGCTATTGAATATTATGCTCAAGCGCCTCTTTCATAAAAATCATTCAGTACCTTTGGGCTTTCGGACAGCGTTGAACCACCATCAACAACGATCGTTTGTCCTGTTATGTAAGATGCTTCATCTGATGCCAAAAATAGCATTGTATTAGCAATATCCTCTGGCTTGCCCAATGCACCTTTAGGAATTTGAGAGGCCATTTCCTTAAGACCTTCCTCTCCTGCCAATAGCGACATAGCTTGGGTGAGTATATAACCTGGTTCAACACCGTTTACGGTAATATTTTCACGCGCAAGTTCTAAAGAAGCGGTTCGAATAAAGCCATTTAATCCTGCTTTTGAAGCAGCATAATGAGTTGTAAGTGGCATCGCGACCCTAGGACCCGTCACCGATGAGGTATAGAGCAAACGGCCACCACCTTGCGTACGAAAATGTGGTAAAGCAGCCTGTGCTATCCAGAAAGAGGCTTTAAGATTTACCGCTAAGGTATGATCCAAGTTTTCATCAGATAACTCTTCAAGTGATACCATTGGAAAAACAGCTGCGTTATGAATAACTATATCGAGTTGACCATAGTGCGCTACAGTTTCAGCTACGATGTTATTAACCTGTTCCCTGCTACCAACATCTGCCTGTATTAACAAAGCTTCACCACCAGCAGCTATAATATCATTAACAGTTTGCTGACCATTTTCTCTAGTTCGAGTAGCAACAACAACTTTAGCACCTGCAGTCGCAAAAACTTTCGCGATACCTTCACCAATGCCTTGTCCTGCACCCGTTACGATAACCACTTTATCCTGTAAATTTCCTAGCATATTCATTTCCTATTTAATGTTTAAAAATAAATAACCTGAACTCGGTTTAAGAGATATTTAACAAATTGAAATATAAACAAAATTAATTTGCAGGAACTCTAGCTTGATAGTTTTTCTTAATTCAAGGAAAATTTCGCGTCAATAGCTAGCCTATTGCAAGTGAATTTAACGCAGAAGTAAGTAAAAATAACTGCTAGAGAAACATTTGTTAAGCCGAGCCTAGGTTAAATAGAATGTATAATAAAGAATGGTTTTATACGTAACAATCAACCCAAAGGTGGACAAAGTGAGACTCATAGGCAATGTTCTGAATTACTATTTTCATTTCCATAAGAAGGTAGCGCATAAAGCAAATATAGATATTGTCGCGCTAAATATGGGAGATGTGTGTCTTTAACACTATCAGTAGGTTGAAGATGATAAGTAAGGTTTTAGTTATTAACAGTTAGTTTATTTTTAACCATTCATCCTTTTTATACTAGGCTCTGTTGATCTTTCAAGTTCATAATTTGAAAGTTCAACAGACCCTATTTTGGCTTCTATTTTTAGATACAAATAAAAATCAAAAAAAACAACATGTTAAAAGATCAACCATACTTAACGAGAACATAACCTTGAATTTTATAGCACGCCAAGCGACTGACCAAGATCAAACTTAAGATAGTAAACATAATACCGTTCCAAATAATAACATCATAACTAGATTCTTCTAACAACAGGCCTGCTAATGCTGGACCACCTGCTAATCCAGCTCCTGTAGAAATATTAGTGATCATAATTAATTTTCCACTGGTATCAACATTTGCTACACAAGCCATCAAATAAGGTAATATAAAGTTAAAAGTAAAACTAAAAAGACATATGGCAACGAGAAAGTCAGATTGATTTATGGGAGACAGTAGTATCAGCATAGCTATCATTGACAGTGTTCCGCCGGATAAAATAGGCAAAACCCGGCCATACTTGGCACTTAAAAAAGCGGCACTAAGTGCCCCAAAAACACCTGTAACAGTAGCTAAAGCTAACATTTTCCCGATTGTTTCGCCGATTATTTGTGCATCAACAGCCATTCTCTCTAAATAAGTCCATATACCATATTGTCCAACATAAAAAACAAAAATTGCCACTAAACCAAAATAAGCAAATAAACTAACAAACTTAGGTTGAGCAAGGTTATCATTAAAAAATTCATTTTTTGATACTTCGCTGGCTTTACCATGTTGAGGAAGAAACCTTAGTAAAAACAGTAAAACAAAGATTAGAATAGCAACAATCAAATATACAAAATTAAAACCTAATACAGCGAACAGGTTCGGCAAAATATATAAGCCCACCGAGCCAAATAGCAATTGCCCGGTTACCCAAAAAGCAAAAATTCTATCAGGATTTCTTGTCAAACCTATAATAGCTATACAAAATGACATCGACACACCCGCTGCAATACCAACGAAGAATCGACAAACAATCAAATAAGAAAAATTTTGGACATAAAATGATGTCAAGTTACCAATAATCATCAAGCTAAGAGCAACTAATATAGTGATCCGCCAATTACTACGACTACAATAGTACAACGCGATAATTGTCCCCAAAGACATTCCTGCTAACTCAGCCGAAATAACATAACCCGCTTGTGCCTCACTAAAATCCAACACACTGACCATAGCACCGATGAGTACAGGGGCAACAAAAAGCACCACAACACTAAGCACTCCCAACACAACAATAGTAAAAACACTGAAAAAGGAGTTTACATTTGTTGTGTTCTTAATATCTAACAATCGATCCAATAACATCCTCATGTCCTCTTAGTTATTAGTATTTCGAGTTGAGAATGAGTCTGCAACCACACAGAGTATTTCCCACATCATAGTTGCCGCAACTAAAGCAGTATTACCACTTTGATCGTAAGGAGGTGCTACCTCAACGACATCACCGCCGACCAAATTAAGCCCTCGCAAACCTCGAATTAACTGTTGAACCTCTCGTGGGGTTAACCCGCCTACTTCTGGTGTACCCGTACCGGGAGTAAAAGCAGGATCAATGCCATCAACATCAAAAGAAATATAAGTAGGGCCATCACCCACAATACGCCGAGCTTCTGCGATCACACTTTTAAGTCCCATTTGATAAAACTCTTCAATATGAACAACACGCATACCGCTGTCTGTTGAGAAATCCCAGTGGGGCTCTGCTCTGCCACGTATACCAATTTGAATAGTACGCTCTGGATCTAAAACGCCAGCTAAAACTGCATTACGAAATGGACCACCATGATGAAATTTAGAGCCGTTAAATGCCCCGCCTGTATCAGCATGAGCATCAATATGGATCAAACCAACAGGTTCTTTGCGGCCAATTGCTTTTAGTATTGGATAGGTAACCGAATGATCGCCACCGGCACTGATCGGGATCACACCTGCATCGGCAATTTTATGGAAATAAGCTTCTATTTCTTCTATGCCTTGATCTAAGTTATAAGTTCTCTCAAAGTTAATATCACCATAATCAGCAAAGCGACACAATTGTGCAGGAATAATCCCACTTTCGTGATGCATAGGTCCTTCGGTCATTGATGACATTTCTCTAATTTGTTGTGGTCCAAAACGCGCACCAGGTCGGTTAGTCACACCAAAATCAAAGGGTATGCCAATTAAAGCAATATCCAGTGCTTTAATGTCGGTAGATTGAGCAGCTCGTAATAGGGTTGAATATCCCGCATAAGGTTTTACATCTGCAGAATTTTCATTTTTTTGTTGATAATATTTATTTAAGCGATCGTCATTAAAATCCATCTTATTGGCCAATTCTCGTAACTTACTCAGCTTGTTAGCATCTATCATTATTACCTCCTTAAATATATTCCCTTGCCATGATTAATGGATGACAAGGGCGTTATTGTTAATACCAATTATAAGTAAATTCAATGCCAAACGTTCTTGGAGAGCCTACAGTGCCTGAAGAAAGCCCGGCAGGAACACCAAGAAACTGCTCAGTAAAGTATCCTTCATTGGCTAAGTTTTTCACCCAACCACGTACTTTCCATTGATCGTCATTACGAGCTAACGTTAAGCTGGCATTGGTAAGTAAATAACCCTCTGTAGCAGCTCGAGGATCATTTGCTACAGAAAAGAAAACATCATCTTGCCAGTTGAAATCAACCGACGCGCGTAAACCAAGTTGTTCGCTTAACTCCCAGTAATAGCTAGCGATGCTGTTTATCGTCCATTTAGGAGTATTAGCTAAAACGTTACCTTCGGCTTTGGTTCCTAGGTTTGTAGAGTATTCAACAATTTCTGTGTCTGAATAACCTATACCTAAGCTAATATCTAAATCAGAGGTAATCAACCATCTACCTTCTAGCTCAAATCCAGAAATTTCGGCATTGCCCGCATTTTGTATTAAGAAAGCGGAAGTTTCTATGTTGGTATCAAAAATTTGTAAGTTTTGGTAATCGTAGTAATAAACAGCACCATTTATTTTAACTGTATGGTCTGCCAAGGTGCTCTTAAAACCAATTTCATAGGCGTCAAGTGTTTCCTTATCAAAAGGACCTACCTCTTCTGCAGATAAAGCAAAAGAGCCATTAAAGCCACCTGACTTAAATCCTCGGCTATAACTGGTATACAATAAAACATCCTCAATGGGTGTCCAATCTAATGCTACTTTGCCAGTCGGTTCAGTTGCATCTATGGTTTCAGTTTGTAAAATACCTCCTGTCAGGCCAAAGCGACCCAAGCCACTGGTTTCTGGGAATAAGTCTGTTGTACCACCATTAAAAGTGACTTCTTCATTAGTGATTCGAAAGCCAGCCGTTAACTTCCAATCTTGAGTAAATTTCCATTCTGAATGAAAAAAAGCAGCTCTAGTTGCTGTTTCCTGCTCATAGTCAACATCATAGTTAGTAATAAAAACAGGGTTATTACTTAAATTATAAAAATCTTTTTCATCTAAAGTATCTCGGCTATAAAAAAGTCCCGTGATTAGTGTAAAATCATCCCACTCAGCTAAAAGGCGAAGTTCTTGTGAAAATTGACTTACGTCACCTGAAAAATTCGTATGCACTAACGTATTGGGTGATGCGTCAAATTCTTCTTCACGGAAATATTCAAAACTTTCCTGATTAGTCACTGAGGTTAAAGTAACCGTGTCAAACTCCCAATCTAAGGTCAACGTTGCACCATTGCCCTTGTTATCTATTTTAGGTTCTAAATTGTAGTCACCATTAAAAAAATCGCCATCATTATCACGATATCCATTAGCGTCATAGCAACTTGAACCTGCGCCTTCTGCACAGAGATTGCCATTAGCATCAAGTAAACCTCGGTGTACCAACATCCACTGGTCACTTTTGTCTCTACCGCCATGTACATTTAATAACGCACTGAAACTTTCTGTTGGTTGCCACGCTAATTGGCCACGCCAGGCTAGTTGATCAACTTCTCCATGTTTATTGCCCGTGACTCGGTTGGTAAAAAAACCTTCATTTTGGTTTTTACTTGAAAATGATATACGACCATTTAAGGTCTCAGATAATGCACCACCAACCGCTCCCTCCATAGTATAAGTATCATAGCTTCCCAACCCAGATTTTACGTAAGCTTCAAAGTTTTCGCTTGGTTTGATGGAGATAAAACTTACCGCTCCCCCAGTAGTATTACGACCAAATAACGTTCCTTGTGGTCCTTTTAATACTTCAACCCGTTCTAAGTCAAACAATCCGAAACTCATCATCGACGTATTAACTTGATAAACCTCATCCACATAAACAGCAACCGATGGATTAACGTTTGATACAAAAGCATTTAAGCCAACACCACGAATGGTAAAAACAGGAGCAGTTGAACCTGAGGCATTTTTAACACTCAAGTTGGGTGTTTGCCCTGCTAAATCAACTGGTTGTTCAACACCTAAACTGTCAAGATTATCCCCTGTAAATGCAGTAACCGCGATAGCAACTTCATCTAAGCTTTGCGGTCGTTTTTGTGCACTGATAGTAATGACTTCAATTTTTTTTTCATCAGCAAATGTTAATACCGGTGTAGTAACCATAATCATCCCAACAATCCAGGGTAATTCTAAATATTGTTGAATACTGCGATTTTTTTTGTTCATTTTTCATTCCTCCGAGACAGGCTTATATAAATTTTCAGTTAAATTAAATACATTTTTTTAAAGCTACTGGAAAGATATTACTTGAACTTTATCATTAGATAAATTATAAGTTAGTAAAGTTTAATTTACTTATTTTAAAGTATTAAGATTTAATTAATGAACCTTAGATATAATAGCGCTTCCCTCAAACAACTAATGATCTTTAATTCCGTAGTTAAAAATAATGGTTTTTCAGCAGCGCAGGCAGAACTTAACATTAGTGCCGCTTCGATCAGCATTCAAATGAAAGAACTTGAATATCAATTAGGAATAGTTTTATGTAATCGAGGTCGAACGGGATTTAAACTTACGGATCGAGGTAAGTCCGTATATGAAGCTAGTAAAGGTTTATTTGCTTCATTTGATAATTTTAATTGTGAAGTTGCTAATATTCGCGAAGAACTTGCTGGTGAAATCCGTATAGGGCTGCAAGACAATATTTCAACCAACTCTTTATGTAAACTACATAAAACCTTTGAACGTTTTAATCAACGAAAAAACAGTGTGAAATTCAGCATAGAAGAAGCAGAATCCAGCGAACAAGAGTCACGTACATTAGAGGGGTATTATAATTTTTCGATAGGGGTATTTCATCATCGTATTCCCGGCTTAACCTATCAAAAACTATTTGATGAGAGTGTCGCTCTTTATTGTGCGAAAGGGCATTCACTGTTTGACAAACCCGATAATGAAATTCGTCTTGAAAACCTCAAAAAAGAAAAAATAGCCAGCACAGGACTACTTCAAAGCATACTCAGACGAAATGATTTTTTAACCCAAGCCCCCGAAGCGATTGCTGAAAACATGGACGCCATAAGCATATTGCTGCTTTCAGGACATTACATCGGTTTTTTACCTAATCATATTGCAAATATTTGGATAAAACGTGGCCTAATGAGACTATTGTTACCTGAAAAAACGGTAACAAATGTCGAATTTCATATGATACAAAGGCAGGGAGGTCGTCCACAATATGCAGTAGAAACCTTTATAAAAGATTTATTAAGTTGCCATAATATTGAACACACTCCATTATAACGAATCATTATATTCTATCAATGTATTGTCAAAAGACGTTTCTAACTTCAGCTTAATTTTGAAGCAACTTCAGTATATTATAATGTACCATCACTGTTAATTTCAGAGAATACTTTGGCTAGCAGTTTTGCTCTTGAGTTGACGTTAAGTTTGGTAAAAATATGGATTAAATGCGTTTTAACGGTTGCAAGACTTATAGATAGCTCTTTTGCTACTATTTTGTTTTCAGCGCCAGCCATGACCCACTCTAAAACATCTAATTCTCTATCTGTAAGGCCATAATTTTGACTGATCGATTCTCGTTGAGATATACGAACAGGTAGATAAATTAAGTTAATAGCATACTCTAAAAACTGTTGGATTTTTTCTAACTCTTTAATTTCTTTCTTACTAAACTTTGACAGCGTTGCATCACGCATCATAGTTAGTACAGCAATGATGATTCCATCACACCTAAAAAACATATCGCAGGCATGCTCAATATTCATTGGCTTAAGAAAGTCTTTATAATAAATTGATTGGCGAAATGTTTGCTCTCGATAGAGATCTTCCAAACAAACAACCGATTCACTACGGTTAACAAAGCGGCTTGGATGAGATAGGTCGAGGTTTTTATAGTGAGCTCTATACGCCTGATCCGATTTTTCATCAACGCCTTGTAACACAATACCTTTTTGCTGCATATTAGGATCAATCAGATAAAATGCAGAAGAGGTTAATGAAAAAAGTCCGTTGACTAATTCTAAGCTTTCTAGTTGAAAGTGATTAGGGAACTGTGATGAACGTAAATCTTTGTTCGGCATGTTTTATATCTCGTATACTGCGTAAATTTATTTTAACACCTTAAAGATGAATAAAACACTAAGCCACCATACGACAGACTATTTAAATCGCTATGGTAATATTACTTTTGCTATAAGCCTGAGTATAAATAACCTGAGCTCGGCTTAACAAATATTTCTCTAGCAGCTATTTTTACTTATTTCTGCGTTAAATTCACTTGCAATAGGCAAGCTATTGACGCGTAAATTTGCCTTGAATTAAGCAAAACTATCAAGCTAGAGATAGTATAAATTAATTTGTAGTTTAATTTCAATATGTTAACTATGTCTTAAAGCGAGTTCAGGTTAAGTAATTAAAGCAATACCAGTATGAGCTTACCCTAGGGCCTACAAACGACCTTAAACTAAGTTTTAATCCATCAAATTAAAGACGATCAAATCGATATGGACTTGGATCAATAATAGGCTCAACATTAGCAACTAAGTCTGCTGCTAATTGCCCTGCGGCTGGACCAGTACCAAAACCATGTCCAGAGAAAGCAGTAGCAATCGTCAGGCCAGGAATAGACTTAATCTTATCAATAACAGGATTAGAATCTGGTGTCACGTCAATAAGACCTGCCCAAGCTTCTTCAATTTCTGCATTTTTGAATGCAGGCCAAGCATTGCTTAGGTTATCTAACGCCTGCTGATTCAAATAAGTACTAATTTGAGGATCAATCGCACGTATTTTTTCAAAAGGTGAAGGACCTTTTGGCCCCCAATTGCGAGCAAGTCCCAAGTCTTTAAAAAAGTCTTTGCCAATTTTTACTTTTAAGAAACTATATTGCGTGCGAAGTTGCTCAATATATCGATGACCAATTAATAAATGGTCAAGGACAATGGGTGCAACAAGCTTACCACGTTGGGTAATAATAAAGCCGCCATCTTGATGCTTTCTAAAAGAAAAGTCTGGCCCACCAACAGCGATGTCAGTTGGTCCTTCCATTGGTTTTGTTCGTAATACAGAACAGATTAACGGCAGTGTTGGCAATGAAACACCAAGGTTTCCTAAAAAACGTCTAGACCACGCCCCACCCGCAAGCAATACTTGATCACAGCGAATTTCGCCTTTTTCAGTCATTACACCACTTATTTTCCCGTCTTCCTTAGACAAGGTACGTACCGCACAATTTTGAATAATAACAGCGCCTTTTTCAACAGCCGCTTTAGCAATTGCTGGGGTTGCAATAGCAGGTTCTGCATACCCATCAGAAGGGGTATAAAGACCGCCAAGCCACTCACCTTCCCCACCAGGGGCAAGTTGATCAACTTCTTGTGCACTTAGTATTTTTGAATCTAATGAAAGCGACTCTACTGATTTCAACCAATCTCGATGCATTGACATTTGCGCTTCAGTTTTTGCCAAAAACATAATACCCGCTTGCTTATACCCTACATCACGACCAACTCGACTAGGCATTTCTGCCCACAGTTTATCCGCAGCTACCGCTAAGGGTACATCATGTAAATGACGATTAGTTTTGCGTATCCAGCCTAAATTTCGTGAAGATTGCTCTCCGCCAATCTGTCCTTTTTCCAATAGCACTACGGGAATATTCCGTTCAGCCAAAGCTAAGGCAGCGGTTACACCGACAATACCACCACCAATGATCACTACGCTTGTTGATTGTGGAAGTTGGTCTTGTGTTTCAACTGCTTCGAGTTTTTTAGTCATAAATTATTTCCTAAAGGTTAGAGGGTGTCAAAGCCTTCGAGCTAACACCTTCTCCTTGCTATTAGCCAATAGTGATTTCTTCAACGTCTGCTGTAGAAGCACCACGGTATGCTGTTACTTCTATTTCAACTTTATAAGTCGTTGAACCTAGTGGTGGGCAGGTTGCTGTTGATGCAGGGTTAATCCCTTTAAATTTAGTACCAATGTAGGCCATAACATCATGAATGTGTGCAGGATCTTGAATAAAAACACGAGACACAATAACATCAGCAAGCGTAGCGTCTACCGCAGCCAGAGCGCGTTCAATATTGTTGAAAACTTGTTCTGTTTGCTCGATAACATCTTCTGGGATTTCTTGTGTGTCTGGATTACGACCCGCACTGTTAGAAACATAAATCATGTTATCAACCATGACTAAACGAGAGTAACTTGCGATTTCTTCAAATTTCGAACCTGTTTTAACTTTTACAATCTTAGTCATCTGATTTTCCTAGAATTTAATTTTATTTAAAAACGATACTAATATTAAAAAGGGTTTGCTGATTATTCACAATAAACCCTCAAAATAATTTCGGTTTAGCGTAATACAGGTTCATCCCATAAGTTCAGTTTCACCCCGATGCCTTTTTCTAACGCATTACGGTAGACTACAGTTGCCCATGCGACATCTTCCACTGGCATACCTCCCACAGATAGAATGATGATTTCGTCATCGTTTTGACGACCTAGTGCATTTCCTGAAACAATTTTGCCTAGATCTTCTAAATCGTCATGAGTTAACTTACCCTCTTCGATCATATCCATACAACGCATACCGACTAGAGGAATAACGTTATGAGCTGGCTTAGGAACTTCTGAATACCAAGCTTCATACAGGCCGGTGTTATCAAGTACTTTACGAACATCTGCTTGCTCCATTTCATCATCTAAGCTACAGCTTGCTGGCATGGCTAAGAAAGCACCAGGTTTAACCCATTCACGCTTAATAATGGGGTAAGTTGATGGGTCACCTACTTCACCAGAATTACAATAGCTCACTAAATCTGAGCCACGAACTACCGCCTCGACACTATCGACTGTTTGAATCGTAGTAATTTGAGGGAAAGTTTCTTTTATCCAAGCGATAAAGCTATCTAAACTTTTCTGTCCACGACCTTTTACTTTAATCGTGTCAACTTTTGGACAAGCAGCAATAAAGGCGGCAACGGTTGTTTTACCCATAACACCAGGACCAAGAAGACCAATTACCTTGGAGTCTTTTCGGGCAAGGTAACGTGCTCCAACACCTGGAATAGCACCTGTTCGATAAGCAGAAAGCAAGTTAGCTGACATGTAAGCTAAAGGAGCACCGGTATCTATGTCATTTAGAATCATCATCAAAATAGAACGTGGTAATCCTTTTTCACGGTTTGCTATGTTTGAGCCATACCATTTCACACCAGACGTTTGGAATTTACCACCAAGGTAAGCTGGCATCGCCATCAAACGACGATCTGCTGTTGGTTTAGGCATTGTCGGAAAAGGTGACTCATCGGGAAAGGTAATCATTGCACCGTGGGAATCATTGTTAGGACCAGCCATACGGTAGTCACCTTCGTACAAGAGTGTAAACATCTCTTCCATAGTGTCCACACAAAGTGGCATATCTGTAACGCCGGCTTTAATCATGTCGGGTTCAGAAAGGTAAATAAAATCGATCTTAGTGTCTAAGGACATAGGCCTACCTATATAAATGGAACTGATGTGCTATTTTTGTGTTACCTATTAATTGCCAACAAATAGTAAGTAATGCATCAATAACTTAATTAAAAATTTATTCTATATTGACTAGTCTTGGTATAAAATGTCCCCTTAGGGACATTTTTAACGGAATAGATACAGCGATGATAAACCGCTAATGGAACTCTAAATTAGAATGAATTTAGACAATTAGTGACAGTGTCTCATATTAAAATAACTGAAAATATCCGGGAGTGAGTAAATGAGTAATACTAGTCTATACAAAACGTTACCTTCTCTTATTAGCAGTATAGGTGAACGCTACTTCTATGATCGGGTGGTATGTTCTATTCAAGACTTAGGCCCTATTTCTAATGCCAGAATCATTAGCTATCCAAAAGCGGGTCAACCTACTTTCTTGGATGGCAATTCAATGTCAGAAATTGACAAAATGTACTGTGAGTCAGCGTATTTGCTAGACCCTATATACGATGTTATTTATTATAAAAAACATGAAGAACTCGTTACCTTAGACAGTATTGTAAATGATGACTTTTGCAACTCCACTTACTATGATACTTTTTATCAACGCCTTGGTTTGTCCAATGAAACCAATATTATCATCGGCACTAACGATGACACCAAAATATGTATTGTTTATACAACAAAAGATAATTATCTTACTCAGCAAGTCACTAATAACGAATTAAATACTTATTTAGATTCTATTAAATCCGCAATTATTACTCACGAGCGTATTGGAAACCTGATAGAAAAAAGCCAGCCAAGGGATTATGTAGGTCTAAATTGCAATAATAATCGTCTCACTCGTTTTGAATCATCCAATCTTACCAAACGAGAAAAAGAAATTGTCGAGCTCATTTTGGACGGCTTATCGTCTGCTGCTATTGCTGAGAAATGCTTCATATCCGAAGGGACTGTTAAAAACCATCGAAAAAACATCTATCGCAAACTGGATATCAAGTCTCAAGCTGAATTATTTTACCACTTTATTTAATATAAATTAATCTCAATAAAAACTTTAGCAAGTAACTTGGCTCTTGAATTAACACTAAATTTTGCATAAATATGTAATAAATGTGTTTTTACTGTTGCAAGGCTAATTGATAATTCTTTTGCCACTGTTTTATTTTCAACCCCTCCAATAATCCACTCTAAAACATCTAACTCTCTACCTGTTAATCCATAAGTGTTACTGATTGATTCTCGTTGAGATATACGAGCAGGCAAATAAACCAAATTAATTGCATACTCCAAAAACCGCTGTATTTCTGATAACTTAGCTATTTCATCCTCACCAAACTTTGATAGTGATGAATCACGCAACATGGTAAGTACAGCAATAATTTTCCCATCACATCTAAAAAACATATCGCATGCATGTTCAATATTCATAGGTTGAAGAAAGTCTTGATAATATAGCGATTGGCGAAATGTTTGAGTTCTATATAAATCTTCTAAACAAACAACAGTTTCACTGCGATTTACAAACCGACTAGGGTGGGATAAATCCAAATCCTTATAGATTGTTTTATAGGCTTTATCTGACTCTTTAGTGATTCCTTGTAATACAATACCTTTCTGCTGCATATTAGGATCTATAAGATAGAATGCAGAAGAGCTTATATCAAAGAGTCCATTGATTAATGCTAAGCTTTCTACTTGAAAGTGATTAGGAAATTGTGATGTTCGTAACTCTTTATTCGTCATTTATTATCTCATTTTGTATATACTCTCTAGCTCCTTGATCACGAGTAAAGTACCGCCATAGTTTAACTCTTGCGATAAGCTAACGATAAGACTCAAATGAAATAATGAATGATCTATTCATTACTTCAATTGGTATAAAAAGCGTTAAAAAAGTAATGATAGCGTTATAATTAACCTAATGAAGTAGCACTAACAGCGTGACAAGTATTTGATTTCTGAGCACGAATTCCAGGTATTAATAATACGACCGCAACAACAAATAAACCTATTGCAAGACTATTAATTAAATCGAAACCGCCAACATCAAGTAATAAAGCAGCTAGCGCTGGCCCAATAGCATAACCGACAAATTGTAGCGTCACCCCAAAGGTCACCATACGCCCTTTGCTATCAAAATCTGATAATAACGCCATTAGGTATGGCATAGTAAGATTCCATAAGCCGTTAAACAAACAAACGGCGACGATAAAACCTATCGCAGAAGGCACACCAAGTAGTAAACCAATTCCTACCGCTCCTCCTAAAATACCAACAGTCAAAGGCAATAAGCGACCATAACGACCTTCAAAAAATACCGCCATTGATGCCCCTAAAACCCCACAAAATTGTGAGGCTGTTAATCCATTAGCCACCGTTTGTTCGGCAATGCCTGCTTCTACGCCCAAGACAAACATATAAACCCATACTAAGCCAATAGCAACGTTATAAAACAATACGCCAGACAAGGTTATCAATTTAGTTGAGCGAGGGTAGGTTTTCCCCCTGTCAGCTAATTCGTCATGGACTTGATGAGAACAAGGTAAATTTGAAACAAAAAACAAACCGCTCAGACAAAATAAACCAAAAAATATTAACACACCTTCAACCCCTACCCAGGCAAAAGCGGTTGGCATCACTAACAAACCTAAAGCGCCGTAGCCAAGTATTGCAACAAGCATATAGCCCATATTACGATCAGCTCGCTGTGTTATCCCCATCATAGTAAAAGAGAAAACCATAATACCACCAGCACCTAAGCCCGTGATAAATCGCATTATCATCAATGAACTGGCATCTGTCATCAGTAAGGAAAGAAAATTACCAACACCCGCTAGAATAAGAAATATTCCTATCAATACACGCCAGTTAAAGCGGTTCAATATGAAATTAATACCAATAGCGGTAAATGCAACACCAAACATCTCTGCCGAGGCAATTAGTCCTGCTTGCTCGTCTGTATATCCCATATATTCAACTAGGCCTTGCACATAAGCTGGCTGAACGATAAACATGCAGGGGCCTATAACGGCAATAACGACAATAGCAATGATAGCTTTAACCGTATTAACATCGATAACGGTAGAGCAACTGCCCCAATAACTTGAATCTGTGTTTGTACCTGAATAAGACATATATGCTTCCTCTCTTGGCTAATTCTTTGGTTATTAATATATGATTAAAAGGTTTGAGAAATAAAAATACCGCCTCATAAGGGCGGCATAATCACGTTTATTTATCGACTTCAGTAAATGCTATATTTAGCACTTCAACAAGTTGGTCACAATGTTTCTGTTGGAAAATTAATGGCGGTGACAAAATGATTTTTGTACCTACCGGACGAATTAAAACACCGGCAGCACGTGCTGCAGCAGCAATTTCATTTGCAAAACCACTTGTAGGGTCGATTGGCTCTCGAGTTTCTTTATCAACCACTAAATCGATAGCAATCATTAACCCTTTACCTCTAATCTCACCTACCGATTTAAACTTTTCTACCATAGGTTGTAGAGCATTAAGTAAATAAGCTCCCTGAACTTTAGCATTTCCTGGTAAGTCTTCTCTTTCAACAATATTCAAGGCTTCAATACCCGCAGCACAAGCAACAGGATGACCTGAATAGGTCAAGCCAGTCATAATAACACCATTAAAGTCAGCGTTATCATCCCATGCTTTTTCCATACGCTCATTGATCATGACAGCGCCCAAGGGGATATAACCTGATGATAGGCCTTTAGCCAAACACATCATATCTGGTGCAACGCCCCAACCACGGCTACCAAACATACAGCCAGAGCGACCAAAGCCAGTAACTACTTCATCAGCAATCAATAAAATGCCATATTTATCACACATTTCGCGTACTAAAGGCCAATACGTTTCAGGTGGAACAATAACACCACCCGCACCTAAAATTGGCTCAGCAATAAAGGCAGCAATGGTATCAGGCATTTGATGCTGAATTTCACGCTCTAATTGCTCAACACAAAGCTTAGCTAGTTCATCAGGGTCTTCACAATTCCAAGGGTTACGATATAACCAAGGGGTATCCAATTGAGTAACGCCGCCTAACAATGGTTCATAATTACGTCTAAAAACGTTAAGCCCACCAACAGAGGCTCCGCCAAAATGCACGCCATGATATGAGTTTTTCAATGAAATGAACTTTTTACGTTCTGGCTCACCGTTAATCATATGAAATTGACGTGCTAATTTTAATGCGGTTTCAACTGAGTCTGAACCACCTGAAGTAAAAAAGGCTTTTGTCATTTTTTCTGGTTTAGTCAAGCTCACTAACTTAGCCGCTAACTCCGTCGCACGAGGATGAGAAATACCATCAAATAGTTGAAAATATTCCAATTCATCAAGCTGGTTCATTATTGCTTGTTTCATTTCAGGTCTGTTGTGCCCAACGTTAACACACCATAGCCCAGCAACACCGTCTAACAACTTTTGGCCTTTGTCATCAGTAATATAAACACCATCACCACTAACGATATGAATTGGTTCTCTCTGTTTTGCTTCATTTGGATGCAACATCGGATGCCAAAAATCTTTTGAATAATCTGTCATATTTTCTCTACAATTAATAATCTATAAGTGAGTTGGCATGTCTATTAAACACGCCTGCTTCACGTTATGGGTAAATTTTTATAACGATACTTTTACTTGAAAATATGCATTGCTTGTATGGTGGTGTATTCATGAAGTCCTTCTTGGCCGAACTCTACGCCGATACCTGAAGATTTAACACCACCAAACGGTACATGCGGCAGCAACTGCCCATGTCCATTTATCCACACGCTACCACTTTCAATACGGGCAGCAATTGACTTTGCCTGCTCTATATCTTTAGACCATACAGAGCCACCCAACCCCATATCAGAGCGATTAGCTTGCGCTATTGCATCTTCAATATCACTATATTTGATGATAGGTAAAGCAGGGCCAAATTGTTCTTCGTCAACAATACGCATGCCTTCAACAGCATTTGCAATTAACGTTAATGGATAGAAATACCCGTTACCCGGCATAGCTTCTCCGCCGCAAAGAATGCTGGCACCACTATTTTTGGCATCTTCAACTAATTCAGCAACAAGATTAAATTGAGATTTATTTTGAATTGGCCCAAAAATGTTATTTTCATCTAGACCATCGCCCATCGGCATATTATTAACAATTTCAGTTAACGCTTCACACACTTGCTCATAAACATCTTCATGTACATAAAGACGCTTTAATGCCGCACAGGTTTGGCCATTATTAATAAACGCCCCCCAAAATAAGCCCTCGGCTATTTCCTTAACATCAACATCAGGTAAAACTATGCCTGCATCATTGCCTCCTAACTCAAGCGTTAATCTTTTTAAACTATCTGCCGCATTTTTCATTACAACTTTACCAACTGGGGTAGAACCCGTAAAGACGACTTTATGAATTCCTTCATGAGAGGATAACTTGTGTCCCTCACGACCTGTAATCACGCTTAGTACACCACTAGGTAGTGCTTTATTTAAGATGTCCACCATTAATAACGTACTTAGCGGGGTGTTGTTAGCGGGCTTAATAACAACAGTACAACCTACTCTAATTGCCGGCGCTAAATGCCAAATAGCAATCATAAGAGGCCAGTTCCAAGGCGTGATAGACGCAACAACGCCTACAGGCTTTCTAAATAATAAGGCTTGACGCTCATCACCATCTTCTAACACCTTAGTTTCAATCGTCATAGCTGCAGTCGCTCTTAACCAGCCAACCACCGCTTCAACTTCAAATTCAGAGCCAACGCCTTTTAACGGTTTACCTTGTTCTTGAGTCAATAATTTTGCTAATTCATCTGCATTTTCAGCAACCAAATCAGCCATTTTATTTAATGCGTCTACACGAACTTGATCACTGGTTTGAGACCATGATTTAAACGCTACATTTGCCGCTGCTACTGTACTGTCTAACTGCTCTTCAGTGGAGTTAGGACAAGTATCAAGTAGTTGTCCTGTTGATGGATTAATTACGTCAAAAGTTGTTGATTTCATAAATTACCTCTTAGGTTTATTTCTTTTATATATTTAATAGGGTTTTGCTCAAAACTATGCACTAAAACTATGCACTATTGATTCAGGAGAATAACGCCGTTCTTTTGTACATAGTCCTGCCAAAGTTTAAGCATTTCGGTTAGTTTGTCTGGATACTGATTTGCTAAATTATTGACTTCAGTTGGATCTGACGCCAAATTAAATAGTTGCCATTGTTTTGCTGATGCCAAAGGCTCGTAACCGACTTTCGGACTATAATAAATTTTCCAGTCGCCAGAGCGTATACCCCGATAGTCATTAAGCTCCCAGCCGGTATAGTTCTGACGGCGCTTAATAGTGCTACTATTTGCGGTTAATAGAGGTAATATCGAATCACCTTGCATCGACACGATCTCCCGTCCTCGATATTGACTAGCACCAGGATGTTCAATACCAGCAAGTTCAAGTAAGGTAGGCATAACATCCTTAACATGAATAAAAGTTTGATTATTTTTTTGTGCGGGAAAGGCTTTCGGATAATGGAAAAAAGCAGGTGTGCGTAATCCGCCTTGTGAGGTATAACCTTTGAACATACGTAAAGGTGCACTACCGGCTCTTGCCCATGCAGAACCTAACCAAACATATGAATCAGCATTACCAATATTATCAAAAGTATTGTTACAGCAGTTAGTTATCCACTTAGTGAAACCCGGTAGGTATTCAGCAATATTATTGCCTTCTGGACCATTATCCGACATAAAAACAATGAGTGTGTTGTCGTATTGATCCGTTGATTTTAAATAGCTCACTAACTTGCCAACATATTGGTCAAGATCATCAACCATTGCCGCATACACTTCCATAATACGCGCTTGTCTCTTTTGCTCTTTTGAGGTTAATTCTTGCCAAGGTTTAACGTCTAACGAGTGAGGAAAAGCTTTCACGCTTTCATTAAACAGCCCTAATACTTGTAAACTTTTTAAGCGCTTTTGATGTAAAGCATCGTACCCTTGATCATATTTCCCCTTATATTTTTCAATAGAAGCACGCGGAGCTTGCAAAGGCCAATGCGGTGCAGTGTAGGCCAAATAAGCAAAAAATGGCACACCCGTTTTACGACCTTTTTCTATATAGTCAATCATTGTGTTGGTATAAAATTTAGTGCTATAAAAATCATTCGGTAATTTACCAACTTTCTCTTTACCTTGACGATAGTTTGCGTCACCCGCACCAAAGATTCGTAATTTATTACTAAACGCACCCGCGCCACCATCGGTTAAAACAAATGATTGTTCAAAGCCACGTGCTGCGGGGCTTGTTTCAGCATCATGTCCTAAATGCCATTTACCTGTCATATAAGTATGGTAACCCGCGTTTTTGAACAATTCAGGTAAAGACGCTACTCTGGTATTTAAATACCCTTCATAACCAGGTTTCCCTTCAAGTTCTGGCGTAAGATCTTCACCCATAATACCAAGTCCGGCAATATGGTTGTCGGTACCTGAAAGCAACATTGACCGTGTTGGTGAACAAAACGGTGCTGTATGAAAGTTATTAAGAATAACTCCTTTGTTCGCAAGAGCATCTAAATTTGGTGTTTCAATCTCACTACCTAAATACCCTAAATCATTAAAACCTAAATCATCAGCAACAATAACGATAACATTAGGACGCTGATCTTTTAAGCTTAGATCTAACGCTAACACCGCAGATGCATAAAGAGCATACAAACCCATGACGAATGCAAAAATAATTTTTTTGTACTTTTCTCTACGCTTAATCATTATACTTATTCCTCTAATCCTTAAGACCCACATAGTGGATACAGGCCATTTACCATTTAAATATATCAAAAAAATTAATAGCTTGAGTGTCATTACCAATATAATGATTAAACTATCTGTTACATTTCTACCGAATTATTTTCTTTATCCACTGTAATTAGATTTGAAATTTAACTACATATTTAAGTACCATTCTTCTATTAAAAAACTTTCGCCCAACCTTAGTTAACACGTTAACAATATTTATAATCTCTTCATATCCACCAAAAGGTTGATATGCGTATTTACAGAAAATGTAGATGTTAAAGCCAACTTTATTATTATTTTGGTCATATCAAAAAATTCTTGCAGAGACTTTACGAAGAAAGACATATTTACCGCTAAAAAGCATGCCATTCTTCTGTTCAAACTTAGGTAACCAACCTTAGTTAACATATTAACAACGTTTAAAATTTCTTTATATCCACCAAAAGGTTGAGGAGTTTTTTATAGGAATAATAGCTGTTGGAAATAACTTTACATCCCTATGCACTTGGCTCAGGAAGAGAAATTTAATGTCTTTATTTCTTTATTTCTTTATTTCTTTGTAGGTCGTACTTTAGTGCGACAAATTATCACCAGTTGATAGTATTGTCGGAATAAATTCCGACCTACATTTGAGCCTGAGTAAACTACATAGGGGTATTTTAATATTTATAGCGAGAGTAATTTCTCAATTCAAGGGGAAATTGCGGCCATTAGCGAGGGACTATTGATCTTTCTAGATTTTTTTGTAGCTGTTTGTTGGGTATTTATACAAGGCAGAGCCTTTGTCATGTAGTTGTTCAGGACAATACTCTCATCCTTAACCATTAAAAGATTGGCAGTGCAAACGAAGAAAAAAATCTGAAAGTATTTACAAGAGCAGCTTATTAAATTAGATCGTAAATAAATGGCTCTGTTGTAGCTAATTGTTGTCTATACTTATAAATGAGTCTAACTTATTGAAGGTAATAGCAATGAATACAAAATCATTTGTAGGTAAGCTTAAC
>SPKZ01011911.1_pt1 | contig 57159 bp, 91 predicted proteins | sample 2456571 | NCBI WGS metagenome assembly SPKZ01 (sample SAMN11192286, study PRJNA482655) | marine metagenome | biome: ENVO:00000447; feature: ENVO:00000244|ENVO:00000211|ENVO:00000569|ENVO:00002023; material: ENVO:00002151; isolation source: ocean water from marine abyssalpelagic zone ...
CCATCGGGAAACTCTCGTGGTCACTCAGCCACTCACCCACATCGGGCATGTATCGCCTCGCCGGAATCCAGATATGCCGCGCCACCAATCCCACCAACGGGGAGACACGGGCGCGACTCACCTTGTCACGCGAGCCCTTGCGCTCTGGGTCCACCGACCTGCTTGGATTCACGCCAAACATCTGAGGGTACACCGATGTCAGGAGCTGCAGTAGTTGAGTCCCCGCAGCTTTGTCCTCGACCATCACGAAATCGAGTGAGGGGCATGCGTCAATCGTTTCGCGCACCGCCTGCACCAAATCCGGGAATTCGTACTTCCGCTTCCACCCGCCGATGAGATACATGTCGAGCCCAATCTTCGCCCAAATCCTACAGCTCGTCGGGTCGCTGTTGTTGCCGACCGTATTCCCGCAGTCGATTGTCATACCCACTTCATCTGCACGCGCGAGGATTGCTTCGGGCGGACCTTCGTATTCGATGCCCTCCAAGTACCCACTGAAGAGCGTTGCACCCTTCGCAACTGGTGTCTGCTGATACTGGGTTGCATAGGATGCTTCACCGAGCAGGAACCGCATCTCTTCCAGCTTCTTCCGACTCTGCAATCTCGGCGCAAGTGGTTCACCCTTCTCCGTCCGCCAGTCATCCGGGTGATTGTACTTGTAGCCCGGTGTATACTCGGCTTGCATGACTACAACATTCCACATCGGATTGTCGATGATTGCCCCAATCGGGTCATCGTCGTGGAGCCTTTGCATGATGCGAATCTCCAGCCCGCCAGTCACCGGCTTGCGTGTTTCGAGCTCCCTCACCTTCTCGTTGACTTCTTCCATGCGTCGTTTCAATTGCTCGTTCGTGCCTATGCGCGCCTCTTTCACGTCTACCGGGTCATCCACTATGATGTACTTTGCACGGTCGCCAGTGACGGCTGCATTGATGGACAAGCATGCACGCCCACCGCCAGCCGTGTTCTCGAAGTTCATTTTCTCGTTCTGGTCGGTCGCCAACTCCCAAGTCTTCATCCACTTGCTCTGCCGAACTCTCCCGCTTGAACTGCCATCTTCATTCATCGAGAGCGCCCAACCACCATCAAGCATCTCGACAATCGACTGATACCAGTCCGAGAGAATCAGTCTGCGCATCTTACGCGAGTCACGCCCTGCAATCTTCGGCGTGCCGGACAATGCAAGGAACGTCGCACGCGGCTCGGTAAGCCATACCCAAGCAGGGAAGCCCACACTAACCAGCATCGACTTCAAGTTGCCCGGTGGAATCGAGATACCCAGCCGAGGTACACTACGACCAGCACGCAAGTCCTCCAGTTGCCTGCAGAGTAGTCGGACATGCGGAGCTTCAATCATCGGTACGTTCTCGATGACCTGAATCATGCAGACCACAAACGTGTAAAGGTCCGTTACCGCCTTGCGTTTCAGCATCAGGTCAGCACGAACCATCATCTCCCGTATCTGCTGCGGGGTTGCATTCATCATCACCTCCACTCGTAATCTATCGTAGATTCGAGCAGAGTGCAGCAGCGACTAAAGCCACCCTATCGCAAGGTAGTTGATAGCCAAGTGCAAAGTGTTGTCTACAATAATCAAAAGCCAAACTTGCAACCATACCGGTGAGGGGGTGTCCATTGCTTCAATCGTCTCCTGTGGTAGCTTAAGCACCCGAGCAACCCAAAGAGGGAGGCTCCCAACTTCGCCAACACCCCAGAACTCGCACCAGTATTTGGCTATCCCGAAATGGTCGATAACTGCGTGAGTCGAGACAATGAAGAGCCACGATGCAGCACTTGGCACCAACACCATAAAAGGGATCCCGTAAAAAAAAGCATGAACAGCAGCCACGCCCATGTGCTGTTTTTTGAATTTTGCCATTGTGTGGTTCTGAAGAACATAATCTCCAACCAAGTGCGCAATAAGCTGTTCCATCCATCACCTCCACCCACAATCTATCGCAAGTGGGGGAGTGGTGCAGCGGCTAGTTATCGAACCAGAACACGAGACGGGCTTCCGACAAGTCCTCAAGGCATTCCAACTCAGAGTCGTACCCGAAATACTTGTAGAGCTGCATGTCTAAGTCGTCGGGCGCACCGTCACCTCCCGTGGAAGCGAACACCTTGGCCGCCTCCCTTATAGGTAACCAGCTATGACTGTGGCCATCAACACCCCAATCGTCCACGATAAGCTTGGTGACTACAGACATATCCCCCGGCAGCCCTCTGGGTGGTGGGCCCTCACTTCTGACTCCTGCGAGCGCACCAAATCGCTCATAGTCCCTGCAGGTGTCCTCTAGCGGCGCCCACAAGTGCCACACCCCATCAACCTTAATCTCAACCGCGCCATGAATATCGCAACCCATCATTCACCTCCCTGAACTGCCACATCCCACGCAATGCTCGCAGCATCCCAGCCCTGCCCGACCGGACGATACCCACGCTCCAGATAGTAGTGTGCCATTTGCTTGTTCATGAAAAACATCAGCACGAGATTGCTCGCACCCAACGTCATCCCGCCCGCGATGAACCATGCAAGCCCAAGGCCCCACATGCCGCGAAAGAAAAACGGTAGCGCTCCGAAGAAAAACGCAGTCCACGATACTCCGACTTTGACCTGCTTTACGAGGCCAACATCGTTCCGAAATGATACCATCATCTCAACTCCCCAACCGTAATAGATTCTCGCACCGTATTGCCTTGAAGTAGCTTGTGCAGCGTAGTGCCACTTTCATGTAGCGTAAACTCGTGCTCCGTCTGACCGCCAAACGAGTCCACCAGCGTCACTCGGTGCTTTACCTCAAACTCGTGGGACGCAACGGCAGCCTCCAACAAGTCGTGCAGCACAGTGCCCTCGTCTGCAATCAGGTATCGCCACTGAGAATTGTCGCTCCAGTCGCCATCAACCAGAACCCGCCAGCCTACTTTATTCATTCTGCTCTCCAAAGTTTACTGCACAAATTAACCTACACATTGCGGGTCACCTTCCGTTCAGACATCCGAACAACATCCTTGTCGTACCAAGGTGGTGCTTCCTTGTCGTGCTTACTCATGATGCGGACATGCTTCTCGATGAGTCCCATATCCAACACCCCTTGAATACCGCTCGGGTGCTCCGACAGAGTCCAAGCCAGCACCTTACCTGCCGACGTGAGGCGTTCAAGCGTGGCGGTTGCGTCGGCAGTCAGTTCCCCAACAACGACAGTCACAATGTCACCATTGGATACCCAACCACCACTTCCGTGGGCAATTAGAATGATTCGGCAGTCCTCACAGTTGAGTACGGGAAGGTTGCTTTCCACGGGCAGGCTGTCACCCTTGCTTGCAGGGAGATTGTACGGCCCAAAAATTGCACTTAGAACCTTACTCGCAACAGTGTCCATCACATTGCTTGGGCCGCTATCGCAATCAACCGACTCATCACGACTTGCCCCACTCATCGATTACTCCGCAACTCAACCACCTCGAAGCAGAGCCCCTCGATAATACCCACTAGGTCCGCACCCTCCAACGCTGGGTCATAGTCGGCAGCACGGAGATTGCCCTCCTCGCCGATAGAGGCCAGCGCCGTGATGACATCCGACATCGTGGAGCGGTGACACTCCAACTCGCTCGGTCCGTTTGTCTGTTCGTTGATGCTCATTTCATCTCCCCTACAATTTCCATTAGTCGAGCAATGAGCGCCAGCACTTGCGACTTATCCATGAATACGCTGTCAAAATCTATCCCGAGTTCACAGATATCCTGACCGTCGAAACTGTCCGAGACAGCCGTTACTGTGGACTCCATGACAATCATGCCAACATCCCAATCGACTTCGATCTTGCTCATTTCATCTCCCCTGCGACCCGCACGAACTTCGCGGCCAATGTCAACAGTTCCAACTTGCTGAGGTGGGTAGCAACCTCCGCTCGCCCACGCTTGCCGTGCACCAAAACGCACAACTTGCCAACCGAAGTCTCGACGAACTCCCATCGGGTCAACGGGACATCACCCGAAACAATGCAACCCCAATCGAACCCCCGCAACTCATCCGGCAAACCCACTTCCAACTCCGCAGCAATCTCCGCAAGTCCGCGCGCTACGGGAACGCCAGTGCAGTCCACGACGGTGGAGACTTCGGGACAAGAGTCGTGGTAGCCTGTCGAAATCTTAACCGAATCCGGGGTGTACGCGCTAACCAGCGGGACAACTTGCTTCCCGATAACGGCGACAGCGTTCGTTGAGAGTGCGAGAAACTCCTCTCGCGAAAGCGAATCTGCCTCAAGTGGTCGGCCAGAAACAATTGCGCACACCACGTAGGTACTCATGCCGTCGTCGCCCCGCATGAAGAAGGTAGCATGGCGCTCACCGACAAACGCGACACTGAACCCGTAGATGGAGGCCCATTCTTCAGCAATTTCCAAGTTACTCATCTCTTCACTCATTTCATCTCCCAAGTTACACCCACCCTGTATCTCGCCCTGCCATCACTGGCAAGAGGAAACTTTGCTATTCATCCCCCGCCAGTCTCATCCGCTCGGTCATCGCTGCGAATTCGGAATCCAACTCCTCACCATCGGAGAGCTTGTGCACCTTGCTCGCTTCTTTGATCATCCGCTTGGCTTCTGCATTATCGTCCTCGGTACCCATCTTCTCGATTGCCGCCAGCAAGTCCTTCGTACATCCCACCATAAGCCGAGCTGACTGCCCGAGGTCGCGGTCAATACCTTCGACACGCCCCTTCCTCTGCTGCTCCTCTAGGTCGAGTTCAATCTGAAGCATCATCATCATCGTGCTGCGAGTCATCGACTTGATCGTGCGCGTGCTCATGTCCAGCACGGACTCATCTGCAATCACGACGGCTCGGTCAATCGATTCGAAGTGCACTCGTGGGTCGCGGCGAATCGGCACGGCCACACGGAGCGCCATGCTAATCGGCACCACCTCAGCCTCCACCACCTCAGCACCGGACGCCTTCGCCTGCTTGCCTGCATCGACGACAATCCCCTTGCGCCAACTAGTAATCCACGCACGAATAGCGCCATAGCTGACACCAATGGCATCGGCTATGTCGCGAGTCTTGCGTCCACCCTCCCACAGCGACCGGGCATCGTCCTTGTCCTGCTGTGTGACTGCCTTGCGTTTTTTACCGGCCATCAACCCTCCATATCAAGAGGGTAACACGAGCTTATGACAGGTGCTATAAGCCCTTATGACATGTACCATAAGGCAACCGTCAAGGATTACTTGACCGTTCGCCCACGGGCCACATGAGCATTGTGCTTCGCCACCTCACGCTCAACCTTCCGCCGTGCTTTCCGCCCAGCCTCCCGGTAGCCAATCACGTCACTCAGCTCGACCAACTGCCCAATCGGCAATCGTTCACGCAAACCGGGGAATGTTTCCCGTTCCGATTCCCCGCCCTTGAAGGACGAGTTTCGCTTATTCGACATCAGCGCCCCCATCATTCATCGCAATCGTCCACACGACCGCCACGGATACCACACCATACACAACCACTATCGCCCACCCTGCGTATTGCAGCATGTCCGCAAGCTCCGTCCACTCCATCACTCCACCTCTTTCATGCGAGAGAATCCAATCACTTTGGACTCATCCTCTTTTGCTTCCACGGGGAAAGTCCCCTTCTTAAGCCACGATTGCATAAACTCAACCATCGCCTCAACATCTTCGCGACCCGACACGACATCCTTCGCGTGGACCTTGAATAACATGCTCTCACCATGCGACTCAATCACCATCCGGTCGCCGTCATCGTCCGCCAAAACCAGCGTCGAAACTGACACTACACTCATAACTCACCCCAAACTAGCAGACGTGCCACTCACCCAACGGAACACGTTCACCACACCAGTGGCATGGAAACAGAAGGGCCAACTCGCACACTTTGGGCACCATCATTCCACCTCCAACACGCCAAACATTTTCGCCAGTCGAACACCAATCAGCCTGAGCCCACCGGTCGCCGGTTCTGCATGCCTCCCGCGAAACCCATCCACGAGCACGCACACGGCCTCCTCATCGCGCCCCGACATGTACGCGTAAGTCTGCGCATCGAGCCGCATGCGGTCCACCGTAAAGCCGCAATCACTCAGAGCAATCGCCCGTGAAATCGCGGTGAATGCATCATCGAATGCCGCGGCAGCAGCCCGAGGACAGTGCGCCCGGTCGCCAGCCTCAGCCGCCTCGCGAGCAATGCGCCGATACTCGGATACCTCTTCATTGCCGGTCATTATCCACCCCCTTCTTCTCGATGCTGAACTTCAGCGTCTTGATGTCGTACCCACGATGCTCCAGCTCTTCCAGCATTGACGGATCGAACTGTGGACAACCCCCGTCGAAGTTCACTCTTGGCCTCGGCATGGATATGCAAAATGAGATAAACCGACCATCGGCACGGGTTGCGTTCCCTTCCGGTGGGCCACCGCCATGCGCGTACAGCATGTCTTCGTCTTCCCCAGCAAGCTTGCCCCATTGAATCTTGAGTTGCCCCGGCTTTGGTCGAGGTTGCCGATATCGCTTTGGTTTCAAACTCATGCCTTCCTCCCTGACTTCCGAAGTCGCTTCGCCTGCAAGTGTGCCCGCCGTGCCTTGCGATTGGGCGACGGAATGAGAACCAAGTACCCTCGCTCGCAATCCCAGTCGTCCACAAAAAACTCGACCCACAAACCGGTCCTGCGCTGCACGCGACCATCAATCCATGGATCATGCCAAGCAGCATTGCCTGAGTATATTTCACCGTAGTCCTCACCCTCGAACACGACTTCCAACTCAGAGCTGTGACAGCAGCCCTCGCTAATCACAAAGCGCGGGTACTCAAGCGGAGGGTCTTCGAAGTTGGCCTCACACCACTGTTTTGCTAGCCGAAGCCGCATCTCGTCGTAGGTTTCGCCCCACTCTTCGTCGGTCAGTAGGATGGTAAAACCGAAGGAAGGTACCTCGATTTTCACGTTGAACGCAATAGCGCCTGAACCAATCTCCACATCACCAACGGTCAATCGCACATTCTTCATATTGTACTCACCCATTCTCCACCTCCTCTTTCATTTGCCAAGCACACCACCCATCTATCCGGCGTATCGCCTCGAAGTTAACCGCAATTCGGCGAACCTCTGTCTCTGTCGGGATGTCTCGACATGACATCTGCCTGTTTCCACGGCGCATATGGAGCATGTGCCAGATGTTCTCGTAGGTGACCTTCACGTCGCCCAACGTGATTCGGTGGACGAGTGGCCCAGCATGATGCGCAGTCCCGTGCTCCCGTAGTGCGTCGATTAGTGCGTACCCGAGTTCGTCTCGCTCGTCATTCGCCAACTTACACTCACCATTCTCCACCTCCGCACGATCCAATATATCTTCCGTGAGATACATGGACCCGAGCACTGTTCCATTGTTCGCCACGAACTCCGCTGACTGCTCTCCGTGTTCCCCGCACCGAACAACCCAGAAGCCGAAACCCGTCTTGACGCCACTCAAGAGCGACCCACCGATGCACTTGGGACACCGGAACCCAACGCAAGCTTCACCCATCTCATTCTCCCTGTCGGTCACTCCCGACACCCACAGTGTAGCCGATACGCTCCATCGTGGCAAGGGGAAAGATTGCCTTTATCTATTCACACCACAGAAGCTACAATACGCGCTGCCACCTTGAACCGTTCCATCACCCGGTCTTGCTCGGTGCGCCCGAATGAACTCGTCCACTGCTGAGCTAGGTACGGGTCCGCACGATGAGCCACCTGTGCGATTCGCTTACTGCGTGCCGGGTCACTCGAATAGCTATGTCCGCCGCCTGCTACGCCTGCCACGAAGTCGCTCCACATTGAGTCCACCTCTGTCGAGTCAGTCTCCTGATACATCCCCTCAGTCTGCCAACGGTACGCTTCCTCCAGTCTCGGTGACCATCTATCGCTGCGGAAAAGAGTCGATGCCTTTGTCATGCGATTGCCGTTGAAGGAACGGATGTCATTGGCAAATAGCTTGTAGGGACATTCACGGGCTGCTCTGATGATGAGTGCGGCTTCCTCTATGTACTCACTCCAGTCCATGTACTCTAAGCGTGCCCACTGGCTCAGTGCGTTCGTTGCCAATGCTTTGGTGGGAGTCACTTTGCCTTTGCTTGCTGACTGAGGAGCTATTGCACATTTGAGTCGATGGAGTCCTTGGACGATCTCGTCTTGCCCAACTTCTCTTAGCTCTCTGTTGTGCTGGGGTTTGAATGCTTTGCTTTCATTCGACCAGCTTCTGGCTAGCGATAACCACTTGGCTTTCTGAGTATCGGTTAGCTCGGGAAGTATCGCTTGCTCTTGGTGCGCTTCGCTTGTTCCGTTCGCATGCTCACTCGTTGGCTTCTCACTCATCCTATCAGGAAGCAAACTCAGCGAAGGGACCGGCATCGTATCACGGGCAATTCGATCAGCAAGGACAACTACAGATTCAGTGTCGCTCCCAACTTCAGTAGTATGTCTTTCTGGCGGCGAGTTGTCAAGCGCGGTGTTCTGCTCACTTGCTCGCTCTCGAATCTCTTTTATCCGTTGCTCCCTATCGTATCGCTTCTTCTCTCTCGGAGTCATTCTTTTGTCACAGATTGTCACTGTCTCAGGTCGCACAGTATCGCACTTCATGGGTGGTTTTACGTGCGGAACTGGTAGGGGTGTACTGCTCTCACGGGTAGTTGGTGCACCCGTGGTCAGTTTGTGGTCAATCTCTGGTCGGATTGTGGTCAGAATCTGGCGGTTGTCGTGCTTCGCTAGTTCTTTTGTGGTCAATCTCTGGTCAATCTCTGGTCGGATTGTGGTCAGATTACGAGCACCTGAGAGTACTGTCCTCGTCTTGTGTTGAGGTAGTCCCCATCGAGAGCGAGCCTGCTTGCGTGTGACCTTCTTCCCGATGGTGGAAAAATGGTGCGCATCCGAGGTGGCAAGCGATACAGTCCACGGCTTCGGGATGTGTGGAACGATGTCATTCCAGTCCTCCGCGCTGATTGTGATGGTACTCATTCCGATGCCCCGTGCTTGGCGATGAGTCGGCATGCTCTGCTGTTGCCAACGCCCCACCTACTGCAAGCTGCCCGAGTAGTGATGCCTTCTAGGTACTGCAGGTCGAGGGCAATCATGTCATCCGTCCACGGCTTGATAGATGTCTCTACCAAATGCTCCCACTGTGATGCCGTTAAGATTATTTCTTTCGTCTCGGTCAAGGTTGTAACTACTCTTACGCTCATTCAAATCTCCTACTGCGATTCTCTACTGTTGCCATAACGCACAAGGGATGCTACCACAAGAAGGAATCTGAAACGGAGTCACGATGAAAAGAGAAATGCACAACCTTGAAGCGGAGCGGGCGCTACTTGGTGGCCTACTCCAAGAGGGTGGGCTCGACGAGCTGCGCTACCTGCAAGTCACGGCGGACGAGTTCTATCGGCCAGAGCACAAACAGCTATTCAAGCTCATCAAACTCATGTCGAAAGGGCGGCTACCCGGCGACGACGATCTGGTGAGCTTAGTCACTGTGGCCGACAGAATTGGGCGCTCCAAAACTCACGAGATGTACGGTGGCGTTGCCTATGTACTTGGGCTCCCTGAGTATTGCCCAAGCGTTACCGGCATGTCCCAATACTCCTCTATTCTGCGGGGGCACTACAATTCCCGGCTCATTGCATCTGCTCTCGACTTGGCAACCCGGTCACTGCTGAATGATGGAGAGGTTGATCCGCAAGATATCATTGCTCAGATTCGTGCCGTGTCATCTCAGCTCCTCCTCGACAATGACGACTCGCTCGACCACGCCGCGCAAGTCAGTGCAACCGAGAATTCGATCATGGAAGGAATCGACCGGCGTGCCAAGATTGAGGCTGGCGAGCTGGATGAATCCGCGTTCGGCTTGCTCACCGGCTTCTCGGAGTATGACAAGATGGTTGGAGCTGTATCGGGTGGACACATCACCTACATGTGCGCCCGTCCGGGTATGGGGAAGTCTGCTAGTATGCTGGCCGAAGTGGACATCTATCTAAGGCAAGGAAAGCGCGTCGGTGTTGTCTCTCTGGAGATGGGTGTAGAACAGCTTCATCGCCGTCTCATATGCATGAGGGCAAGCATTGATATGGGTAAGATGCAGCGCCATGACTTCGAAGGGAACGACATAGCGAGGATTTTCGACACGACTGGCGACTTGTTGGACATCAAAAATCTCCAAGTGTGTGCGCAATCAGGAATGACCGTGGCTCAAATTTCCGCCCAAGTCCGCAAGATGGAGGCGACGATGGGTGGAATCGACGTGGTGTTCATTGATTACTATCAGCGCATTCAAGGGCTCGACCGGAGGATGGGTCGACGCGAACAGCTTGAAATGATTTCCACCGACCTTGCCGATCTCAGTCACGAGATGGATACCCCTATCACTGTGCTCGCCCAATTGAATCGCGACTGCGACAAGCGAGAGAAGACTGGTTTCCGGCCAATTGTTACCGACATCGGAAACAGCGACGGACCCAACAGAGACGGCGATCTGATTGTGCTCATCCATCGTCCTTCGGTCCATGCAAGCGATGCACAGTTGGCAGAAATGTCGGTGTCCGAACGCCGGGCAATGGAGTGGATCATCGTGAAGAATCGGCATGGGATGACCGGCACTGTCAAGCTGGAGTTCACTGGCGAGTTCCAGCAAATCAAAGAAATCAAACTAGAACTATAGACGCTTGCCATGTTTTCACTTGCCACAACTGTCGGCAGGGGATAAGCTTGCGGCAGAGAGGTAATGAATGAAAGTATGGCATCAGAAGCGCAGGGCAAGTGGATTCAAAGGCAGCGTCTCACACGAGATAGCCACCACGTGGGTAGAGTTGGCGGTCGTATTCGATCGCGGCACCGAACTCGGCTTGGAGAACGGGGTGGTCATCCCGAGCAACCTGAAAGCGATGAAAGCCCTCGGCTACCACCCGAACATATTCGCCGTGCATATTGAGATTCGAGCACAACGGATAGCCCGAGCGGAACGACTCCATCGAGCACTGTCCCCTCGGGAGCGTCGCAAGGCGCTAAAGGCGGTGGCATAATGGACCGCAATAACGCCGGCAAGCTACTCGCCAGTCTACGGGATGCCAATGATTGGACGCAAGCAAAGCTGTCCAGAGAGAGCGGTGTATGTCGCTCAATCATATCGCAAATCGAGTGCGGCAAAATGGTGCTTCCCCGCCATCATATTCCTGACTTGGCGAAAGTCTTACCGGGCGATGCTGCGACCGAGCTTCTATCGGCGTGGAGGCTCGACCGCGCGTCCATCGGCTCCCATCAGGAACTAATGCAGATGTCTGCAACTCTCTCCAAGCTTGCGGGGTGACGACTGCAATGCTATGCGATGGTGTGCATCTCACTCATCGCACTCCCTCGGCCCGCTAGGTATCATCTCCATCTAGCGGGCCATCTTTTTATGCGAGACGCCTCAACACGCCGACGCAGCGCCCGAATGCGATTGCGTCATGTATGCAGGTGGGGAATTGTGACAACCCCTCGTACGGTTGCGCTCCACTTACCCCCGCGCAGTAGGCGACCAGTGAGTGCAACAATTGCTCGTCCGTTGCGATGTGCCCCGTGGCCTTGCGGAGAATCTTCCGCACTTCGTCGCTGACATTGTTCATCGCCGCCGACGGCATCCCGGCGAGGATCAAATCGTTGGCCAGCGCGGAATGCTGCTGCAAGTAGATTACCGGGCGTGCCCCATGCTCCCGCCTAAACTCACGCAGCTCGGTGACAGCATCCGACAGTGGACCCGCATCCGACGACCACATCAGGTGACTGCAGTTTGGACGCCACTCCTCATCCAGCCCGACGGCGATGATGGTGCTTTTGCCAACGGCTCCATCAGCTCCGACAATCTGTACCGCCAGTCGTGCAACCATGCGTTCACCGATTCTTTCGTCGGTCATGTATCCAGTTAGCACCGCGACAGTTTGGTCATCGAGTAACATTCTTTCTCCTATTGCAAAGTTTCTTCTTGCCAGAGATAATCTAACCGGATAGGTGTGGGGTGTCCAACAACGGAGATGATGAGATGAGAGAATCAACATGGGTACTGACTTACAGTGTCAAGGCAAAGCATGACCTACAGACATTGAAGGAAGTCAATTTCTCGACATCTGAACCAAAGGAATGGCAGCTCACAGATGTTTTGTCCCAGCTTGGTAAGCACTTGTCTGGTCCTGTCAGGAAAGGCGTCTGTACCAGAACTATAGATAAATGCCCGTCGTGCGGCGGTCTTCATAGGGGCCTTATTGGGGAGTACTGTGATGACAGGGCTAAGCGACTAAGGTGGCGCTTCACCTGTCCCACGACGGGCAGGAGGCAGAGCTTGCCGACCAAGCATACGGAAACCCGCAGCGAAGGGCCGGGCGATTATATCGGGAGTTTAATCCTGTCGTCGCCCGGTGTTGATACGTACCGCATCGTTGTTTGTTCAGGAGAGGTTGGCGAAGTCATCCAGATCGGAATGCAGCAGTGGTGGATTGTCAACGGTGAGACGTTCTTTGCTAAGTCGACTCGGTTCACGTACGCGGAGCAAGCCCCAAGCGTGGCGCTCCAATTCGCTCAGTACTCCGGCTCTTTCGGCAACATTGAAGTGATCTCCCCAGACGACGCAGAGCATGTGGTGGTGGTCAATCGCCACGCCAATCCGACGTACTCAATCGGGTAGGATTTTGGTGGGTCAAATGATTCCACCAACTGCAAACTTTATACTTGCCAGCACCTTCCGAGTGGGATAGGGTGCTGGCGTACATGATGGAGATGATGATGAAATTATGCAACGTGGTGAGACATGCCGAAGACTGGCATGAAATCAAGTTTGACGAAACCGTATTCGTAACGAATGCCTTCGGGAACGAAGCAACCGTCTGGGTTGTCTCGCCGAAGGACTTCCGCGCCGAAGCTGACTCGAAGGATCTCGATACGGAGATGGAGCGCGTAGGTCGTTCGCTCAGCACTTCTGAGATGGACAAACTTCTCGGGTTCCTCATCGAAGAACATGTCGACTGGATGAAGAAATGATTAAAGTATCACGCTCAAAACTAGACGTTGCGGCATCCGTCTGCAACAAAGTCTTCGGTGGCGGCTCATTGGCGAACATCTACGGCGAGGGTGACTCCGTTGCTCTCTCCGTGCGTGTCCCGCATGGTAGCCTCACCGTCTCCACACAGTGCGTAGGGTCTGACGATATCCTTTCCCATCGGGTGGACGCATCGGTTTTCTCTCGCGCGCTGAAGCGGCTCAAAGGGAAAACTGTCGATCTCGTGGAAACCAATGAGGGCGAAATCCTCGACGTTGCTTGCTCCACTGGCGAGCACTCGTTCGGACTTCCACATGCGGACCAACAGCTCGACATGTACACGGAGGAAGGCACGTCACCGTTCGCCCATATCGGTACTTCCGAGGGGGCATTCGTATCGGCTATCCTCGCAGCGAAAGCTGTTGGGTGTAGCAACGATTCCGAGGATGCAGGTTCACCCGTGGCCTACATGCAGGGCGGCACAATCTACGCGACCGACGGCAGCATGTCCGCCGTGTTCTCGTCGACCTGCGTTCCGAAGTTTCCGGTCGTGGTTCCGCTCGATGAGATTACGCAGTACAAGCGACTCTTGGGCAAGTCCCACGATGAGCTGAGCGTCCACGTCTCGATGGAGCGGCTATCCATCACGGCGCAGGACTCGACTCTATCGCTGGCCATCCGTACTCTCCACGACGAGGAAATCACCCCGACTGCTGGGCTCTTCGGGGATATCTCCGATGCCGATGGTAGGTTCATGTCGGACGCGGAAACTCTCGGGCAGCACGTGCGCTCGGCACTACTGGTGAGCAAGGAGCTGCTGTTGCAGACTTCACCGAACAGTGTGGGCATCAGCGCATACGGCGACAAAGGGCGGTACATCGGGGCATTCGACGTGCCGGTATCCTGTCTGGGCCAAGAAGCGACGACGCATCGAGTGAACTGCAAGCGATTCGTCGCGGCGCTCAATGTGCTGTGCGGTGACGTGCTGGTGAGCAAGGTTGCGGCTGGCGTGCTGCTGGTCGGTCGCGGGACCGTTGGCAATGATGGCGATATCAAATTTGTAATTCCATATGCGAGTGATGAGGTGAGTGATGAGTAGTCGAATTAGCAATGTAGTAGGTGCCAAGGTTGGCGATGAGCTTATCCTGAAGGCACCACACCCGAGCACTTGGGAATCTCTAGTTGTGGTTGATCGGGTCACGGCTACCCAAATAGTCATCGGGGAGCACCGGTACAGTCGAGACAACGGGAGACGCAGGGGGCAACCAACAGTGATGGGTAGATACCGTATTCTGCGCGGCACCGACGAGAGGCATGCTCTGCTTCGTCGCAGTGGGCTGGAATCACTGACGCAAGAGCTTCTCGTGAAGGCTGTCGGGTGCCTGTCCGAATCAGAATTGAAGCGCATCCAGGTGATGTGCGAGACTGCAATTTCAAGTGATGAGGTGAATGATGGTGAATGACGGCAAGGGCGGAAGCCCGACGATGGAGGATGTGCTCGAAGTGTTGTGCGCGTTCTTGGGGCAGGGTTGCCCCGATGATACTGTGGTTCGCATCGCACTATCTCGCAAAAGTGAAGCCCCGACCGTCGCCATCAGCGGCACGGATTACCGACTGGTTGGAATGTACGTGAATAAGGAGGAGCCGAAATGAAACCGATAGAAGAACAAGCTGCGGAACTACTGGCGACACCAGCGACGTTGACGTTGCGTCCAACGGTCCCAGCAATGGAACGTCGGATGTACCACATCAATCCGGTCCTCGACCACGGGTTTGTGCGCGTCGTCGACTACATGGGGGATGATTCTGCGGTCGTTCAGGCAGCGCGAGTATCCTACGGCACCGGCACGGAAACGCCCACGTCAGACCGTGGATTGATTCGCTACTTGATGAGTCACCGCCATTCGACACCGTTCGAAATGTGCGAAATCAAACTACACGTCAAGCTGCCCATCTTTGTGGCCCGTCAATGGATTCGCCATCGTACCGCCAACGTCAACGAGTACAGCGCACGCTATTCAATTCTCGACAAGGAATTCTACTTGCCGCACCCATCGCAAGTCTGCGAGCAATCGAAGGACAACAAGCAAGGTAGGGGCGATGTGCTCACCGACAAGCAATCCGCTGGCGTCATGAAAATTCTCCGCGACGATGCAAACGGGGTGTACGGCAGCTACGAGGAGTTATGCAACGGCACGGATGACACACCGGGTATCGCGAGAGAGTTGGCGCGAATTAACCTTTCGATGAACTACTACACTCAATGGTACTGGAAAGTAGATGTTCATAACTTGCTTGGGTTCCTTTCTCTTCGCATGCATCCCCATGCGCAATACGAGATCCGAGTCTACGCGAACCTCATCAACGAGATCGTCAAGGATTGGATGCCGCATAGTCACGAGGCGTTTGTTGACTACCGTACAGGCGGCTCAATGATGAATCGGATGGAGATGGAGCAGATGCGCAAGTACTTCGACGCTCGACCAGAAGCTCGTCGGCAGTTGGTCCAAGAAACGGAAGGGCTATCTGGGCGGGAACGATTCGCATTCGGTGCAAAACTCGGGAGCGACCGAGTAGCCTAAGGGCGCCAATGTCCGCACCGTCGAATCATGCAGCTCGTTCCACTACAATGGGGCGGGCTGTATTTCTTTGTGGGTATTGCAATGTTTTCCCTTGCCATAGAAGATAGGACAGAGTACATTGATGGTGTCGGAAGCACTCAACGAGCCGCCGACTTTGGAGATAAAATGAGTGACGGAACGCGTCAGAATCTGATTAAAGGAGGCGACCTTTACGCGCTCCTTGAATATTCGAAGACGTTACCACGAGAGGACTTAGAAATTGCGGCTACGATTCTAGGCTCGAGTCGAGCCCATGCGATTATGAGGTATGCCAACCATTGGCGCACAAGGGAGTGCCCACTAGTTACCTCACGCATATGTCGCGTCGGCTCTGTAGAGCAGATGAGAATGTACGCAGAGCAGTGGATGTCTGACGAGAGCCCCGATTTTTCTGCCCGACTCATCAAGCGAGCGGAGCGCGAAGAGAGCAAGTGCGGACGTGATAAAAATAGGCTTCACGTCTTGGGTGGCTCCATCTTTCGTTATGCCGAAATGTGGTTTGATGGAGAGAATCCCGAGTTCACGTCCATGCTGGAGGTCCTCAAGGGGGATGAGGTGTATTTTACGCCACTTACTTGGTACCGAAACATGTACGACCAAGAGAGCTACTCTGGTGGGCGTCGTCCAGCGCCGCACCCGAACGCTAAAAACCAACCATCCAACTGAAACACAGAGAGAATATTATGTCATTATCATCACTCAAGCTCACCGTCGCCTTAGCTAATACCGATTGGATCGGACCAAATGGATCAAGCGACCAGTTCATTCCTTGGGGCGTGTCGGATGACGACTACGCGAGATGGTGCACACGTCGAGATTTACTCGCGCCACACGTCAGTCAAGTATTTGCCGAGGATTGCGCCGGGAGCGAATTCTTGGACGAACGGTCAACTCAAGACAAGCTTGCCTATACACTGATTATCTTGGGCTTATTGGGAGCGACCGAAGAACAGGTGCACGAGTTCGATTTTGTATTCTGCGATGTCGTAGAGTGTGATGGGGTGGTTACGCTTGAGGACGAATGTGGATCAGACGTCACTGCATTGGCCCTAGCTGACGGTGCCAAGTTCTTCCAATGTTCTCACTCGCACATGTGCATCGTTACTGTGGAGAAGAAATGACAAGCATTACGATCAACTCGGACCAAGCTCCGAAATTCAACACCAACAGCTGGGCGCCACCCAGTGATATGGTTCGCGCCATCTCTTGCGGAGAGCGTCCTGCGAGTCAAGCATTCTTTCGTGACTTCGCAATTTCATTGCCGGTTTCGGCGTGGGGTGCAAAGGTTCGCGGTGACTTTTCACCGGACGGTGTTCACTATTACCCTGTCGCCGTCATCACGGACAATGGATGCTTTGCAATCACTGCCAAGGCATCCATCAGCGACCACGTGCCTACGCCGGTGCGCGTACCGAGCCTACAAGCGGGGAACGATAGCCCTACGAAAAGCCTTGGCTACGTGTCGTCTCCGCTCGCATCCATCTCTGCTGCACCCATCGACGATGCTTTCAGTGATATCCCCGGCCGAATCCCCGCATCCGGGGCGCACATGACACTTGTGTACGACCGCCGAAATTCCAACCGGAGCATCGGTCTGGAGTCCGAAGTGTACGCTCTCCGCGTCACTGGCTGCCGGATGATGGGCAATCCAGAGTCCGAGTATTATGCGTGTGTACTCACCTTGGAAACTGCCGGTACGACCGCTGAGCGCCGGCACAACGCCCTTATCGCTCATGGTTTCGAGCATTCCTGTCCAGAGTTCTCGGCCCATGTGAGCATTAAATACTGCCCGACCACCGAAGAGTTCGAGCAGATCAAAGCGGCCGCAGAAGGAATGAAGGGTTCGATGCTGTATTTTGCTGGCGAGAAATTCGCCCTAACCAAATCCTAGTTACAAGCTGACTGATTATCGAGCTGCCTTCGGGTGGCTTTTTCTTTGTCTGCTTTTTATCACGTTCTGCAAAGTTTTCCCTTGCCAGAGAAGATAGGAGCGGATAGAAGGATGGTGTGGGTGGCATCAACAAGCCACTGACTTTGGAGTTCATCATGCAATTATTTCACGGAAGCCACAATGGAAACACGGCAATCCACGAAGGCGCGTGCTGGACTACCGACGCGGACGCTGCGTACTTTTACGCCAACGACGGCATTGTCCTCGTGGTGGAAGTCGACGAAGACGCGCTATCGACCGTCGAATGTGACGGCTACGACCGCGACGAAGACACCGCGCCCTGTGACTCTTCGGGGTTCCGTGCTGAGCTTGGTTGCGACCTTGCCTCATACGACGATGAGGACGAACGCGGCAACGAGCACGACTGCATCCGCATCTGCTCCGACGTGGCTATCGCTGCGTTTGTTGCGGCGACACCGGTGGCAATGAGCGCCAACCAATTTTGCGAAGAATACCGATAACAACTGCCTTCGGGCAATGGAGATACATCATGACTATCGAGACACTGGCACAATTTGCAGTCCGAGCACTTCCTTACCCAGAAGCAAAATGGACAAGCATTGGCTTCATCTACCACGACAACGAAGTAGAATGCGCTCGACGAATCGGTCTAGCCACACATGCGATGGCCACGCGCGGTGATTCTTGGATCGACGCTGGCGAAGTCCTTCGGGCTAACTATTGGGCAGCTACCGCCAAGCGCCTCCCGAACGAACGTGCTGACTGGACCCCAACAGAAGCTGGCTATGAATGCGAAGTTTCTGAAGTCTCCACCGAGTGCCCATTCTGGTTACTTCAAACCCCAGTAGCTGCCGACTGCGTCCGCAACAATCTGGAAAATGCCGAAGTGCTCTACGCAATTGCGCGGGTGATGCAGATTCCGGTTCGGGATGCGGTACTTCACCTCCACGAATACAAGTTCGAGGCGTGCGGCCACAATTGGCGAGCACTGGGAGTGGTTGACGAGATGGTGTCTCGCGTAGGTGCTGGGGCTCAAGTTGTCCGAGTGTCAGGTTCCATCGTGGTTTTGCGAGAATTATAGTACCTGCAAAGATTTTCCTTGCCGTATGAGATAGACGGCGTTACTTAATGAGCGTGGGTGGCATCAACAAGCCACTGACTTTGGAGATAAAATGTATACAATCACAGCAACTTGCCACGGTATCAACTGTGAATCCGATATCGACATGAACCTGACTGCGACCTTCGAGTGCGAAGTGGAAGCCAACGATGCCGCCGATGCCGTGGCCCTTGCTTACGAGCAGGATGATTCACCCGTGGAATTCGAAGTCGTCGAAGCATAACGAACGCCCGAGAGGGCAATGGAGATGAGATGAGTACAATCAAATTGGTAGACGCGCCGTTCACTGGCGCAGTTTTGGCAGCAGATGGAACCGTGACTCTGACCGGCACAGTGGAAACTGAGCTGTTGACTTCTGACCGTCCAGATGTGGCGATGAATGAGGCTTGGCAAGCGTGTGGCGCGGGCTCTGTGGCGCTGATGGAGATTGCGAAAGCATCCGTCGAAGCGATGGATGAGGAGGAATGTAAAGCGTTCGCACATTGGGTTGCGGGATTCGCTGCAGGTTGGTCGAAATGATTGCCGACTTGCTTGTGTGGGTACTGGAGCTGCTTGCTCCCCACCTGCAGTACGCGGACCTTGAGGCCATCGCCGATGTCGCCACCGAGGCAATGACCGACGAGGAACAGGCGCTCTACTACTCGGAGCGGGTGGACAAAGAGCAGGTGTCACCGGATGTCTGCGAGGAAATCTACGAAGAAATGTTGAGCGCGAATAGCGAATAGCAAACACAGCGGGCTTCGGCTCGCTTTTCCTTTTGGAGATATCATGGATGATTGGATAGACTTCGCTTTCGAGCATGACCCCGAACCGCCGGACGATGACGGGATGCCTGCTGACTCGGAGTTCCATTGATGTACTCGTTCATCATTCCGGGGCAACCACACGGAAAGGCAAGCGTTCGGATGACTCGACAGGGGCGCACGTACATGCCCGTGAAAACTCGCAACTACATGGCGAAGGTGAAGCGGTGCGCATCCGGGGTAGGCGGAACGATTCCCGACGTGCCCTACTGGTGCCGCATCGAAGCGGTGTTCTCTGCACCGAAGTCGGCAAAGCAGCGGATTGGCGGGCCGCACTGGGTGAAGCCTGATGCGGACAACATTGCGAAGTCGGTCATGGACGGCATGACGAAGGCTGGCAAAGTGCCCGATGACGCACGGTGCTGTGACTTGCATGTGCGGAAGCGGTATGCCCGCGAGGGAGAGGCTGCGCATGTGCTCGTGGAGTACGGGGTATTCGGCTAACGAACTGGGCTATCTTCGGGTAGCCTTTTTCTTTGGGAGGAAACTATGGGTATTGCAAAGTTTTCTATTGCCATAGATAGTGCGACGAGGTAGAATGATTGTGTCGGCGATTGCTGACAAGGAGATGAGATGAGTGATGATACAAAAGCATTCTTGGATGCGATGGATGACATGCAGCTTTCCGATGGACAAGTGATGGACCTGCTCACGGATGTGACGTTCGCACCGCAACCGATGAGCACCGCCAACTCGGAGCCGCGCTTTGCTCCGAGCATTGAAGAGATTACCACAATGATGCTAGAAGGTAGACTATAATGAATTTCATCAGCACAGTAGAGACGGACATCAAGGGCGGCGCAAGCGTCACCCTTGGACACAAAACAATCATCATCGGCAAGAGCGGCTCAGGTAAATCACGCATTGCGACCGCTATCCAATGGGCCACAACTGGTGAGGCGTTGGATGAGCACGGGCGCGTTCAGGCTAAGTTCTCCGCCTTCGTTGAGGACACTGATGGGGTTAGCGGGTTCGCTCGCGTCACTGATTCCAAAGGTGGCATTGCCGAGTATCGACGCAAGGGCAAGGGCAAGAAGGGCAAAACCACGCACTCCGAATTGCCGTACCCGGTGAGCTTCCCCCTCGCTGGACTTCAGACAGCACTCACCGGCAACGCTGTAACGGTCCGCAAGTATTTCTCGGAGCGTATGGGCGATTCGATGGCGACTGTATCGACTGCTCGTATCGAAACAATCGACGGCGGAACCACTGCCGAACTCGTTCGTGACGGCGACGATGTGCTAATCCTCAGCACTCTAGGGATTCGGTGGGCTCAGGATGAATTCGACCTTGGTGATTCCTCTGATGTGGAGCTGTGGAGTACATTGCCGAAGCTTCTCCGCAGTGAATCGCGGGCACTAAAGAAGTCAGCTAAAACGTCCAACGCAGCAATCAAAGCTTCTGCTATGTCGGTGGTCGTGGTCGAGATGCCGGACGAAAACCGCATCGAAGAACTTTGCCAAGAGCACCATCTGCTGAATGCGCAGATTGCAATCCTCACCGAGGAACTCACTGCATACAACGCAGCGGTGACAGCCCAGAATCAGGACATCGCGCACCGTGAGTCGCTCAGGGTGGCGGTCATCCCGTCGCCGGATGAGTCCCAGATGCTGCACATCACCGACCAAATTGAAGTGCTTGAGGTGCGCGCACGTGAGCTTGAGGCGGAACATAAATCGTACAACTCAGCGATGCAGAAGTACCGCCAAAACGTGACCTTACTCGACAACCTCAAGTCGTCACGCGGGAAACACGCCGATGCTGTCACACAGCACGCGAAGCTTTCCGACATGTTGGAGCGCCATACCTCGGGCAAGCCCCCAATCATCGACAATGGACCTACCCCACAAGGTATGACAGCTATCCGTCAAGTCCTCAACATGACTGGCAATGACCACAAGGTCGCTGCTCGTGCATTTGGTGAGGTCGCATCTGAGCGAAAGGTTGCGATACTCGATTGGTTCGGCAAGGTTGAAAAGTCGCGAACCGAATTGAACCGTTGGAAACCCCAAAACAACAAGCTAGCCGACGACGTTTCGCGCTCTGACACTGGGGTCATTCGATGCGCTGCGGCGCTCCGTGCGGCGCATGAACTTGCACCTGAATGCAACATCGACCTACCGGAAAAACCCGAGTCAATCGAGCAAGTTCGGGCCAACCTAGCCACTTGTCAGACAGAGTTGCGCGCTTGGGACGCACTCAACGCCAAGGCTCAAGCGTCACGAGAGATTCACGCGAAGCTCGAAGCGCTTCCGCCAGTCGCCGAACTTCCTATTGTGCCCGAATCTGCTGAGCCATTGCGCACAAAGTTGTCCGCCGTTGAGGTGGAGTTGAGGGGACTGGAGGATCAGAAGGTTCGCGCCGAAGCATCCTCGTCGACACAGCAGGACTCTATCGAATCAATGCTCGCCGACATCAAGGACCAAGAGAATCGCGCAGACCTCTACCTCAAGTGCGCGGGCTCTATGGAGCGAGAAGCGGGCAAGCTTTTCGAATCGTCTACGCTTCCGTTCTGTGAGAAAGTGTCGGCATTCCTTCCGAGCTATCTGAGATTCGGCATCGAGAAGAAGGGCGACAACGGTATCGCTTACGGGCTGTACGTCAACGGACTAACTCAGCTCTACACGCATCCGAGCGGTGCGCAGTTGGCAATGATGCTTGGAGCAATTGCGAGCGCGACAGCTACAGCTAACGAGCTTTCTGTCGCAGTAATTCCCGACAAGCAGTTCGATTCTGAGACGCTGACTGATGCAATGGTAGCTCTCAGTAGCTCACCCGCTCAGGTGCTTCTGATGAGCGCAGTGGAACCCGTTTCCATCCCGGATGATTGGGTTGTGATTCGAACAAGCTGAGAACAAGAACGGGCGAGATGCCTACATTACAACACGATGCAAGGAGTAGATATGATTAAAACACATCACGACGGGCAGGGGCTCAATGAGTCAATTGTCATCACGAGTGACAAGGCGGACCCAAATGCAGGCAATGCGCCCCACAATTACCGACTGGCGATTGACGGTAAGGAGTGCGGAAGCATCCAATTCCGACACGGTCCTCGACACGTTGAAGGAAGTACTCCGGGAGCCACGCATGAGGCTCTTCTGGCGGTCATTATCGACCGATACGAGGGGTTCCAGTCGGGCGAATTTGCTTGCAAGTCCAACCGGGCGACACTGAAGCTCCTCCGCTGTACGATGGCCAGTATGAAGCGGCGAACATCCGACCGACTCAAGCGCGGAGTACTCGGGAAGAACCTGCAATAACGAGCGAGCTGCCTTCGGGTGGCTCTTTTTTTGTCCATGAATCGACATGAATGCAAAGTTTCCCCTTGCCAGAGATATTCTGATGGGTTACTTCCTGAGTGTCGGTGGCGCTCAACAAGCCGCTAGACGGGAGCTAAAATGAATACCGAACAACTCGCATCGTCATTGGAAACATCTACAGAAATCATCGCACACATCGCGATGTTCGCGGAAGAAAACGGCGGGTCTATTGAGTCCATGTGGCAGAACCCCACTGATTGCTTGAAGGCATTCATCCGCGAGAATCTTCCGTCCGGCGAATACTGCTGGGGTTGTGAAGCTTTCGTTATCGCGTAAAGAATTCAGGCTGCCTCTCATTGTTGCGTGAGGGGCGGCTTTTTCATCCGTCGGCAAAGTTTCCCCTTGCCAGCAACGACACGGTGGGTTAATCAAACGACGGCGGCAACGTCAATCATGGAGATGATATGAGTGAATGTGACTTCCTTAAGTACCTGAACAAAACCACGGCGCTATTCGATGCGGCAATTCCTGCGGAGTTTCGGCCCCGCCTGAACGGTGAAGCCATCGCGGTCGGTGTGCGCTTGGCGTTCATCAAAGACCCAAAGCTAGGCCAAGCACATCCGACGACCGTGAAGAATGCGATTCTTTCATCGCTGGCAATCGGTATCAACCCGGTGGACGGGCTCGGGCTGTCGTACCTGACTACTCGATGGAACGGGAAAAACCAACGCTTGGAATGTGTCCTCGTCATTGGCTACAAGGGGTATCTCGAACTACTCCACCGTAGCGATGCGGTCGATTGTGCAGACGCGTTTGTGGTCTACTCGAACGATGTGGTCGACTATGACCGTGGTGCATTCCGATTCAGTTGTCGGCCCGGACTTCCAGATCGCGGTGAGCCACTGTACGCAATCGCGGTGGCATACTTGAAGGACTCCAATCGGGCGTACACGAATCCGATGACAATGGATGACTGGCACAATCGAGTTCTCGAAGGCGGTCCCCGGTCGATTCACCGCAAGCATCGCGACCAGATGTGGTCAAAGGCTGCGTTGAAGGGGTTGATGAATCGCTTACCCAAGTCCGTATCTGTTATGGACATGGATCAAATCGAGCTTGAGAACGAGTATGCGGCATACTCGGAAGGGCAACGATTGCGCGTCGACGAGGAAGGCAATGTCTCCATGCGCGAACCTAAGCACGACCGCATTGCTATTGAGGAACGCAGTCAGCGTCCGGCTATCGAGGAGAAGGTCGAGGAAACCACTCTTGTGGAGCGACCTGCAGAACTCGTCCGAACTACTGACGACCTCGAAGCGATGGGGCGTCCATGAGTAAACATCAAAACCACGGGAAACACGTCGGCGACTCCGGCGATTCTCGTGGAGAGGCTGCGGTCATCGCGGTGCTTTGGGCGGGTGATCAACTCACCGTGGATGTCATTGACAAAGCGGTGGATATTCTCATCAAACCGGGCAACCCACAGGGGAACGACTGGCGAGATGCAGCTATCTCGGACGTGCTCGCAGGTGTCCGGTCGCTGGTTTCGGCTGGCCGGGTGACGCGAAACGGAAGCTTCCTGCTTCGGGTCGGACAATCAATTGACGAAAAGTGGATGGCATTATGCTGATGAATGATAAAGAAATCGCTGCACTATGTGGCGATGAGAGCGGAATGATTTGGCCGTTCGTGCCGGAGAAAACTTCGGTGGTCGATGGCAAGGCAGTGATGAGTTTCGGCTTGTCCTCGGCTGGGTACGACGTGTCGATTGCTGGCGAGTGGGGCGAGGTTTGGCCAAATAGCTTCAAGCACAATCACATCAAGAGCGGGCAGTACCTGAGCGTTGACTACATCGATCCGCAGGCTGAGCAGAACATCGAGTATTCGGAATCTGATGCTCACATGCTCTTGCCGGGCAAATTCATTCTCGCGCGAACGGTCGAGTACTTCCGCATCCCTACCACCGTCATGGTGGTATGTGTCGGCAAGTCAACCTACGCACGGTGCGGTGTACTGGTCAACGTGACGCCTATCGAGCCGGGCTTCGCGGGCCACATCACTATCGAGATCCACAATGCTGGTGAGTTCCCAGTACTCATTCGAAAAGGGGCAATCGCACAGTTCCTTTTCCATCGCATCAAAGAGCCCGTCAACTCGTACGGTAACGGTAAATATCAGGGTCAGACTGGCATCGTAGGTGCTCGCATGGCGGTGGTCAAGTGAAGTTTCTCGCAAGCGAAATCAAGCAACTCAAGCTCGAAGAGTTTCGACTGTCCGATTCTCCGGGTGATTTGTTCGGCGAGGAAGTCACCGTCGAAAGTGGCATATACTCCGTCAGCCCCGGGCGGGAGGTCATCAAGCATAGTGGAGTTCTGTACGCGATTTGGTACGCGATTGATTCGCCTGAGCCTTGGGCGTGGCTTGCGGAAAAGGCAGATGCCAACGGACTTGTGGAGCTTGCGGAGGTCTACAGAGTACCTTGCGTAGAGTATCAATACATTGGAGTCGATGGTTTGAAGTATCATCGCGAGTTATTCGGACGCTCGTGCAAGCGGGCAATGAAGAAATTAACAGAAGCAGGAGATGAAGTATGATTAACAAGGTAATCCTCGTTGGAAATCTCGGGCGCGACCCGGAAATCCGTCAATCCAAGTCCGGTACAGACATCGGCAACATCACAGTTGCAACGTCTCATCGACAGAAGAACCGCGACGGCGAATACGAAGAAATCACAGAATGGAATCGCTGTGTGCTGTTTGGAAACAACGCAACAAATGCAGGGAAGTACCTACGCAAAGGCTCGAAAGTCTACATCGAAGGCCGCTTGCAGACTCGAAAGTGGCAAGACAAAGAAGGCAACGACAAGTGGTCCACTGAAATCGTGGTCAATGTCCTCAAATTCTTGGACAAGAAAGGCGAAAACGATGGTGGAAGCGGCGGCGGCTCTTATGGTGGCGGCGGTAATGGCGGCGGTAACTCGGGCGGCGGTCGCAGTAATGGTGGAGGCGGCGGTGCTAGCAAGTCTAGTGGCGGTGGCAACGGCGGTGGATACGGAAGTGATTCCGACATTCCATTCTAGGCAATAACGATTAACGCCCCTTCGGGGGCTACTTTGGAGATGACGATGAGCAAAGTTACAGAGATCAATGGCGATATGAAATCCATCCTACGCGAATCCGTTGGCGTCGAGGGCATCCCGAATCGCGCTCAGTTCCGCGCTTGGTTGGCGGCACATGTTGCCGAGTGGAAGAATCCGACCACCGTGCACATCGGCAAGGCTATCGGTCCGGGGTGGACGTTCGAGCAATGCAACCCAGAGACGGCATCGCTTCTAGTGTGCTTTGTCGGTGACTATCCGGCTGCGATGTTCTACGCTCCGGCTGGCGATGAGCACACTGCAAAGGGCGGGTTCATCATTCCGCGATTCTCTGGCTCCAAGTGGGACTCAGCGCGGCTTGCGTGGCCCGCACCGGTTGAGCCTGCATAGCTGATACGTGATAGGGGCCTTCAGAACAATGGAGGCCCATTTGGGTATAATCAGCACAAACACCTACATTCTGTTTGGTGACAATGACTCGGCAGGAACGCTTTGCCGAGTCTTTCTCGACTCTCGAGCAGGGGCGGGAAACTTCTATGGTTTAATCCATGGACTAAGCGACTACAGTGCAGAGCTGTCCGCATCAGATATCGGTGACATCAAAGCCGCTGCAATCGTGTCGCAATCTGCATTCGATGACGAGTGTTTTGCGAAGCTTGGAAGCTGGTATTCCGGCAAGTCGACCGCCTCGAAGACGATGTTCCGAAGCGTGGTCGACGGCTCGAACGTTTCATACGTACGTTGCATGTTGCATCAGGAACAGTCGCCGACAATCGACAAGAAGTCCGCACTCGAGAAGGGTTGCTTGCCCGACATGTTGAGTTCCGCAAACATCTCCGTCGCAGCATTTGGAACCGAGATGGGTTCGAACTACCCTACGTGGTGGGGTAACCGAAGCGTTTCAGAGAAGGAAGATTTCCGCCTATTGGCTATCGAGTACGACGCGGCTTAACCAGTTCAAGCGGACCACCGAGTTCGCCGACTGCGACTTCAGGGATGGGTTCGATTGCGCAAATAGGGCAGTCTGAATCCATCCCTTCTTTTGCGGTGACGTTTAGCATGTGGGCAATCTCCATCAGGCGTATCGAATTGTTTCCATGGAAGTTAGAAAGCACATCACCTTCCACAAATCCCGGTACAAACTGGATAAACAGATTCAACGATATCTGGTCTGAAGCATTCTGTTTGTACGAAAGTTTTTGCAGCTCTCTCGAGGCATCCGCCAGTGCGATGGTTTTGCGAGCATGGAGCAACGCAAGCTCCGATGAGTGCGAGACTATTTGCCGCCTATCGTGCAACGCAACGCCGAGCTGAACGAAGTTGCTGAATATGAGTAGCGCAATAACGACGAGTGCAAGCCCCATTCATCCCCCGCAACCACCTTAGCGCATTCGATTAAGCGCGTCGTTCCTGTTCCATCTTGATGTCATGGAGTGTGGTTGCCATGTCTGCAATAGATGCCTCGAGAGCGTCTTGGCGGTCGTCCTGTTTCTCTATTCTTTTCATGGATTGGCGCACTCGTTCGCGGCGTATGATTTCATCCTTGTCCATTGCTGCGGGGACTGAGTTCGAAGTCTTGGACTTGACTATGTCTTTAATCAGAATGGTGATGACTATGCCGACAAGCCCATACTCTGTCATAGGGTCCGTCGTCTCGAGCGTGGTTGCATATGCCCAAGTGGGGACAACAAACACGAGCATCGCCGCTGCTGAGTTGCTTGCCCTGTTCATCAAGTACGCAAATTCCCCTGCATTGAGTCCGAAAAACTTCGGGACTTCCACTGAAAATCGCTCAACCAATACATCTAATCGTTTCATTTTGAACTCGCTAGTACGCCAGCCACGATGATTCCGATGGCTACTGGGATGATAACATCCAGACGGCCAAACCATCGCTGTACCTCCGGTCTGTCACCCCACGGTATCGAATTGTTTCGCCCCTCGTGGAATTCAATCTCCATTTCGAGAGCACGGATATCAAGGCGGTATTCGCTCTCGATGCGGTCCGCCCATGCCTCGATAGAATACAGTGTTGCGAGTTCCGATTTGGGTACCACTTCTGCGTTGCAACCAGCTCGACCCATGAGCAACAAGCTGTCGGGAATCGGCTTGCCTGCAATGATGGAGACTGGCACGCATTCGAGTTCACCGAGCGGGTGCGGCTTCGGCTTCGGTGGCGCGTCTGCAATCGCAGCAGCTATCAGCATGAGCCACATTATCGCCGCCTCTCTGCAATCCGAGCTTTCACATAGTCATTCATGCCGTCCTCTTGCCTCTCAGCGGTTCGAATAGCCTGCTCTGCCTGTTCATGTGTCTGCTCTGCCTCAACGCGCTCTGCGGTCTGCTCAGGTGGTACAAACTGCACGGGCTCAGGTGGTTGCTCGCTAGTGGTGAGGCGGACCCAGATGAATATTCCGACTACGCAAGTGATACCGACACCGAGAGCTATTCCCCACATCCGAACTCCACAATGATAGGCGCGAAAATGAACACCACAGTGAAAGCCGACCACACCATTTCAGTGTTGTGCAAGCTTTGGAGTGCAATCAGGAACTCGCTCATTTGTTGCCACGCGCTTGAGCTGCGCCTTTACCCCAGTCCGAAGCGCCGAATGCGCCAAGTGCAACCGACGAGGAAGCTGCGAACCCTGCAATCACAGGAGCCATCGCCGTCGAGTACTCGGCAAATGACGCGCCCGATTGGAATGCAAGCACGGTGAATCCCGCTCCGAAAAGGAAGTAACCACCAAAGGAAACGGCTGTAATTGCGTACTTTCTACCGTGTTGCATCATCATTCATCCCAGTTCAAAGTGCGGATAATCACGTAACTGATGGTCCGTCTCGTCGCCATCTCCATCCCAGTCGGCACCCCAGACTAGAGCAATACCGAGAGCATGAGCAGCGGTGAAGATAATTCGCTTGAGTTCGCGGAATCTGTCCAAGTCCTGCCAGTCGACCGGCCACGGAGAAATGTCCACGGCGAGTGATGGCGATTGGTTGTGCTTCGAACGTGGAAACCGAAGCTTCGAATTGCCAGCATCGAACGCTGCATTCTGCTCCGCTTCTCCACGATGTCCACAAAGAATCGTGAAGTCATACTCCTCGATTGCAGCCACCAATATACGCTGCAAGTCGGGGTGAATCTCTTCGAGTCGACGACGCGACCTACTTCCGAAAGATGGCATTCTATCTCCTATCCTGACATTTGTGCAGCGGTGAACGTCAAGTCCTGAGTACCACTCGCCATCTGCTGGAATTCGATTTTGAACTCGTCGCCAGTCACCAACTCTGTAACTGCATCCCAAGAGAACGATACTCGCGAGTCACGGAAGGCACCCTCGAAAATACTATCTGGGACCGGAGAGCCGTTGCGCATGAGCCGGAACAGGTAATCCCTTGCGCCGTTCGCTTTGTCGATTGTTACCCGCATCGTCAGTGTTTTACTTATCGGGTTGAGGCCGATAAACCTGATTCCACCGGGGTCGTTTCCAGATGCTCCGATAGCTTCGAACCTCTCGCCGAGTGACGAGAACGTGAAGGCAACGGTTGACTCGATTGCAATCCAAACCCCTGTACTACCTACCGGCGTTGCAAGTGCATTGCCGATGTATTGTGCGGCACCGGCGACTGATGAATCCTGCAATTGACCAGACGTGGAATCGTTCCCGCTGAATCTCCACTCAATTGTGCTTGAGTCGATTGTTCCGGTTGCAAGGGCATTGCCTGAGCCGATGGCTTTGCAGCCCGAGATGCTGGAAACATTGCTGACGGTTGCGCCAGCTTGGAAATCAATACCGATGGTTATCGGATTGGAAATCTCGAAAATGCAGTTCCGAATATCCGTAACGGCTGAAACGTGCGTCGGTGGAAATGTGATAAATGTTGTTGCAGACGGTCCGACCGGTATGAAGAAATTCACGTCGGTGATACGCAAGCCGAACGGGTAGGTTCCCGGAAATTCGATACCATCGAAATCTTGATTGAACTCGATATTTTGCAGGATCGTTGGGGCTGAATCCCTGAACTGATCACGCCCGAATGAGTTGATGTTCGTGTTGAGAATCTTTAGTTCGCTGAAAGACCCCGGTCCACCAAACGAATCAATATCAAAGCACGGTCCAATGTCATTCACGAACCGAATGCTTTCCGTCTGAAAGTCGCCTTCCCAAGTAATCAATGGGAGGACGTTCGAAGTCTCCAGCTTTTGATTATTATTCTGCGCGCGGAACATGACACGGAGCGAACCAACGATTCTATCGGGGGAGATATTCACGTTGTCCGTCAGCTCGTATGTCGTGTTGCCTGCAAGTGTAATCACTCCAGCAATCGCAGCGGGTAGGTCTGCACGGGAATTCACGAACACGGTATTGCCGGTCATGCGTGCAAGAGTGGCTTGTAGTGTCGCAATGTCAGAGCGGGCTACCGAGTCGATAGAGGAGGGTGGTGCGGGAAACTCAGCCATCTAGCACCACCGATGCAGTCACCGAGCCGCGTACATTGTTGGTGGCTTCGAGTGCAGCAATGACCGCTTGGTTCGCTTCAGCTTCTTCGGTGAAAATCTTCCAGTTGATGCCGCTGGATTCGCGAGTGCATGGAGTTGTCTTGCGGACGACATCGCGAGGGTCTTCGCCGGGTTCGTCCCACTTGAATACGTAGCAAATCATGATGTCACTCCAAGGATAGTGTAGGTGGAAGCGCCGAGATTGTACAGGTCTTGTGAGCTAGCTGTCAATGTCTGCACTCCCGCAAAAGCGGCTTGCTGCTGGAATGTGCCCATGGTCAGTCCCGACCTTTCGTGCGTTGCGAGCAAGGTACCATCTGCCGAGTATAATTCAAACCTGTAACGAGTCGGTTCAGCAATGACGACAAACCTGTACGCAACCAGCGCAACCGCTGCAATGCCGGTGTCGTGCCGCTCCAGTCCGTCCGATGCGGTATTGGACGACATTAGAAAGTTAGCCGAAAGCCCTGCGCGAAACTCTATTGCGGCACCTTCAGAGAATGCATCTGGAACACCGGATGACTGAAGCCAAGCGGTGGCGCTAAAGAAAACCCCTGCGGCCAAATGGATATTAGTCAGTGTGTCGATGCCTACAGTGGCCTCGTATCTTCGTCTCACGAATAAGGAGTAGCCCAAGTTTCCCGTCTGCCATCTCGCGACATTGTTGGCGCTGGAACTTGTTGACTGGGTGAAGGTGGATGCGTCTGAAGGGGTTGAGCTTGCCCCGAATGGGATCTGAAAAGATGATGACGAGTCGGTGAAGGTGGTCGAAACCATCGCTCCGGTCTCCTCCATTTTAGTACCCAGTGCCGGACGGGGGGAGAGCGCGCCGAAACCGGATGCGGTCAAGCCGTCAACCGCTCCACTGCCGCCACCTGCTGGGGTTTGCCACTCCATTTTGTTGGAGCCTGCAATCCGCGTGAGGACATCACCAACGGACGAGCCGCTGATTACGACGGTTGCAATCTGTCCCGCTGATGCTGCGCCTACTCGGAGGTCACCCTCTGCGGTGTATGCGGCATCTCGGATTGTGCCAGTCTTGTCGACTGAAAGGAATTGCGCCGTGCCTGCATTGTCCGACACACCGAAAATATTGCCGGAAGGATCACCGGTTGCATTCGAAACCACGAGCGGGTTGCCGGTGCTGATGATGAGTTGTGGAACACCCGGTGTATCATCGTAGGCATCTTGTAGATTGCCGCCACCTGATGCAGAGAGCGTGTCTAGTGCGTCGGATACCGAGTCGCCTGCAACGCCCGATTCATTTGCGATGCCGTCACTATTGGCCGCAATGGGAAATCTCGCCATTAGTTACCTCGGATTGTAATGCGGGTTCGAACGAAGTTATCGGAGCCTGCATCGACGTTGGATGTGAGGACGAAGCGCCCATCCCAACCGGGTCGACCGTATGGCGCCGGACTCGCATCTGAGTACTCAGTAGGTCCACCGGGTAGGCCGCCAAGGACTTTGATGGAGACTGCTGACGGAGCTGCCGAAGGAGATGCATAGTAGAGCGTCGGGTCGGTTGCAGTCGCCGCGCCAGACTCCAAGAATGAGTCGATGCGAATGATGGTGCCCGATATGGGTGCAGGTGCAGTCACGATGGTTTCCTCACCGGCTGCAATGTTGCGTTCTACGATTTCGATAACCGTGAAAGCGCCCTTCGAATCAGAGGTAATGAGTGCTGGATCAGCCATTTATTCCGCCTTGCATGGTGCGATGTATACGGGGGTAGAGAGAGTCAATGCCGAAGCATCACCGGCGAAGCCCGCAATGGTGTGGACTCGCGCATAGATGCGGGACAAACCTGCGACTTCGATGATGTCGTTCATGCCGTCGACAGTGATTGAGACGTTGCGCATGTTGTTGAGCGCCGTCCAATTGTTCGGAGCAAATCGCGCTTGACTTGCCGACATTGAGTAGATGGTCGCCTTGTACGATACCGCATCGCCACGACCGGAGACGACCGCTGAACCTGACGAGGTCGAGAAGTCCGCCCGGTAGTCTGCTGCGGTGGTCCCAGTGATTACAATCTCGTCAACTAGCCCATCGGCTCCTGTGTCGATTGCAGTCGCTGAGGCCACGCCTGTGAGCACCGTTGTAATGTCGATGGCCCAAGCGGCAAGCATTAACTCAATCGTCGCGAAGGGCCCCACCGTTGACGTACCTGCACCGGAGATGAATGAATAAGTTGCAGCAGCGTCAAAGTCGGCAACGGTGAGGCGAATCGTACGAAAGGCGGGGTCTTCTCGACACACTGCAATGATGTCAGCGCGTAATTCTTTGGCAAGAACAGTGCCCGAGCTAGTGGTCGGGTAAGCGGTCCCACTTGCAGAGGCAGCAGAGAACTCGTGCGTCAGTCCCGATGCGGGGAGAAACGTCGGGTTGCGTGCACCTGCCAGAATGTTGATCGTGTTTGCGATTTCAAAATTGCCCATTATGCACCTAGAGGCTGAAGTAATAGTGGATAGGCGTTGACGTTGACTGTCGGCTCTGCGCGTTTGTACCGCTGCGAAACTGCGCCAGTCGAGTGTGCAACCACGGTCGAGCCCACTGCCATGTAGACGCGTGCTCCGTCATTGTCCATGCTGGCAATCGTGCTCGGCAACGTGACTCGATGGTCGGTCAAGCCGGATACTCGGTCGATGTGGTAGAGGTTCACACCGGTTGAGACAAGTACAGATTCCGGCGTGATTGATAATAGGGTTGCCACGCCTGTTGTGCCGCCGATGAGGTCGCCTGCATCGTTTGCGTTGAAGATTCCGCGCTCTTGGGCAAGTCCTGTACCCGAGCCGTCTTGCCCAACGAAGCAGACTTTCCCGTCCGTTTGCATTGTGCCGGGGTCGTCGGTTCCGTTGCTTAGGGCTGCGCTACTGATGGTCGGCATACCAACCGTGAATGGGTCCACGACTCGAAGCGATACAGCGGTAGCGTCTGCTACTGCAAGTGCACCGGTGCGACTGTAGGCGAGTGCTCTTGCGGCTGTACCGATGAGAACCGAGTCGGCTATTGCGCCCGTCGCCAAGGTGATTCTTCGAACGTTGACGCCACCGAATGGGGTATGTGACACGAGTACTGCGTCGCCTGCAATCGCCAAGTCTTGCACGGCTGCACTGACCGACACTTGCGCGATAGGTACCGGGGAGCCGCCGGTGGTTTGCCGGTCCCAGATTGAAACAAAGTTCCCATGTGCTGCAACGATGTATCTGCCGTTCGAAACGAGCTTGGTGAACACAGACAATGCAATCACGGTGAGGGTGTACGTTCGAATAACCGTCGTCAAATCACGCGAATACTCTTGGATGAGGTTCGGTGCAATGGCAAACGATGCAACGATGACGCTCGCTGATGTGCAGGCTACTTGGTCGACTACGCCAGCCAGTACGCCAGTGGTTGCAAGCGCGGTGAGTGGAGCGGTATCAGCAGGTGAATCGACGAATAGCTGCTCAACGAGTGCAGGGTCTGCAACGTCTTCGAGTTGGTCGATTCCGCGGTAAGGTCCGAGCTGACCGAATAGCCAATTGTGATTCTCAGGTGCAGGGATGTCGCCGAGTTTGTACCCCTCAGTTTTGAGAGAGTCAATCGGCGAAACAGTGTTGATTGCATCTGTCGCGAAGTGTGTTTTCATATGATTCCGCCGTATGCGCCGACGCCATAGCCAGCCAAGAAAGGTGATGTATTTCCCTCGTATCCGAAGAACGGTTGAGTCCCCTCAATCATCTCGTATTGGATACCTCCCGGCACACATATATCCATCAACTCACGTAGGCGCTCTTTCATCGCCGTAGAGAGCGGTTGAGCTTGCACCGTATACAGGATGTAGCCCGCTGGATAATGGCGCACCGAGTACGATTCACCGGGTGGGGTTGCAGCTATCCACGTGGAAAGAATGTCTTCGTCGCTTCCGTCGCAGTTGATTGCAGACATCTTGCCGCGGATGATATTGCGGAATTCCGACTCCGTGAGAGCGCCGATTTCCTCGCCAACTCTCGGACCCCAATAGAGTTTCAACTCTCCGAATGAACCCTCGTTGAGCAGTCGAGACTGGATGATATCGAAGGCTGCATCTTCCAAGTCTTGATATGAATCACCAACTGCTTTCAGGTATGCTTGAATATTCGGTGAGTCGTTGAACTGTGAGAGCATCCGCTGCTTGATGCGGGCTGCATAGTCGGGGATGTACGCAAGCTGCGTGGTTGGCTCACTCATTAGGACACCGACAAGCTAAGAAGGCTGGCTACTTGGGTAGGTTCAATCAGTACATTCAGCGGGAAGGTGTTGAGTGTCAACGTTGCAGAAAGTACGCCACCGGTACCTTGGATGATGCACTGAATGGCCAACATTGATACGTCGTCGCCCGGTAGAAGTGCGGCGAAGTATGCGGAAATGCCCGTTGTGATGTCGGCAATGATGGACGTTTGAGATGCACCCGGAACGAATGCAGTCACGACCACGACCACATCGACACCCACCTCGGTCGCGTAGTCGAATGCGACTTCTTTCTGTCGTCCGTCGATGCCGGTAACGGTGGTTACAACATCAGTTCCGAACGCTCGGATGCCAATGATATTGGTGTAGATTATCTCTGCAACCTCTTTGATAGCTTCGGGTTTTGCATTGATATTCGGGTGGATGATTACGTTGATTGAGTTCGGCGGGAGGAACTTGCCGCCAACGTTTTGGATGAAGTGCCGGTCGTTCTCGATGACTTGGGATGCAGTCACGTCCACGAGTGCATTGAGTCGGGATGCAATCGCCCCAGTGCTTGCGTTCTTCGATGACTTTCGGCGTGCTGATATTCGAAGTCGGAAAGCCGCTTCGGTTTCATCGTCACTGCCTGCAATCGCATCGGTGGATGATGTTGCCGTATCCCATCCGGGGACTGCTGAAACGATAGTCCATATCTCCGCATCGGACTCGGGAAGGTTACCCGCTGTCGTCGCCGTGAATGCTACTGCGCCCACTGCCGGGAGCGTTACGTCTGCATTGAGTGCCCAAGTTACACTCGGATTGGAAACGCCGCTAGCGAGGGAGCCAGCGAGAATAAGTGTACCTGCCGTGCCGGTGAGGGAAAGGGTGATTGTCCCGAAGGATGCCATCTCTTGAGTAAGTCCAACCGACTCACCTTGGTCTGCAAGTTGGATGCCGGTTGCATTCCGAAACTGTGTGCCATCGTAACTGGCCTGCTGAGCTTGGTCGGATTGCCCTAGTGAGGATGCATCAACTGCGGACTGAAGCCCGAAAAACGTATCAGAAGCCCACGAGATATCCGATGGGTTGCCGCTCGCTTGGAGGTTGGCCTCCGTTCGGTCGCGGACAATCTGGAGCCACTGCGCCTCTGTGAGTGAGGTGTAGCCATCTGAACCGAGTGTCCCCATTATCTGTGCCCTACTGGTCTGATATGTACGACCGTGAGATGTGTTCCGTTGATGCCCGCAAATCCATTATCACCCGTCGAGGTGGAGAATGCAAACCCTGTACCGTCGGATGCAAACGCAGTGCCGGAGAATGATACCTGCCGTTGGTTTGGATCTCGAACCGATGTCACGGGGTCCGCTCGAACCACGCCGTCAACGTCGAGAATCTTTCGTCGGATAAGCGAGGCGGCTTCGCGGATATTGAGCCCTTTCGTAGTCGCCCACTCGGACCAAGGAATGCCGAACTCAGTGTCGAGAAACCACTCTCCACGATTGGTGCGGAGTAGGATCTCGATGCGCTGCCGAACGAGGTCAACGCCCGATACGAACTTGCCATTGAGAGGGATGTCCCATGTTTCTGGGTCGATGAATGCATCTATCATTTCACCTTCACGTCGTCTGCAAGGTAGTCGGTTGCGTTAATGTTCGATTTGTATGTGCCGGTTGCGAGGGCGTAAGTTGTGACGAATGCTAGGAACGTCGCTGCGGCACCATTGATGACAAGGAGGGTGGGCGCAGTAGATAGCGCGGTAATGAATGCAATCTGCGCCTGAGCCCAAGAATCCAAAGGGGCCACGTAGAGATTATCAATGCTTCTCATTCGGTCGCCTCGGACAACCTTCTGAGATGCGGTATTGTCACCGAGTAGCAACGTATCGAACGAGAGAACCGAGGCGCTTGCAGACACCGCGCTTGCGGGTAGCGGTTGAGCTGGGGGTTTGCCCATCGGATAGAATACGCTGTCTGTGATATCGAACCTTCGAGCGAATGTTTCTTCAGATGCATTCCCCGTGGCTTTCCAGCCGTCGATGCTCCGTTCGCTTGCCGAGATAAAACCGGTGTCACCCTGCGAAAGTGGAGTTGTGAACGACATATTGCCGCCGTTCATCCACATGACTGGGACATTGTTTATCTTCGGGTAATCTTCGGTAGCGATTTCGCCCGTGTCGGGGTTTTGTACACGCTTGAACGACAGTACTTCGACCGTAACTGTTTGCGTTGACGAGTCGTAAGAAACCACTTTGGCCGGTAGGTTTCCGGCTATCTGGGCAATCGTTGACCGTCTCATTTCGAGGAGCAGGTCTGCCAAGTCTGGGTTTGCAGTCGTCATCTCTCACGCCCCACTATACGCACGATGAAATCTCCACCCTGCCAGTTGTCTACCATGAACGTAACATCGTCAGCGATGTAGTCACGGTTGACGTCCCTCGACTCGACACGAAAGGGCTTGCCGGGTCGGATGCCCGGATTCACGAGAGCGGTGATTTCGATTTTGCCGCCGCTCTTTTTGCGGGGTTCACCGATGAGATTCTTTAGGCGGGATGCAAACAATACCGCAGGTTCTCCGGTGCTTTCTCCGACGGGGACAATCTGAACGACACCGTCACGGATGAACCAATTGGCGCCGATGGAGTTCACGATTTTATCCATGACCGTGGATGCTTGGCCAGTCGCGGTAAATCCATACGGCAACCGCGTGGATAGGTCCACCGTCGCCGCACCGAGTGGCAACCCGAGTGCGTTGGTGCATTCGGTGAATATCTGCTGAAGCGTTGCATTGGCTGCAAACGTACGATTGACGCGGGCTGCAGCGAATGCCTGCCCACCGTCCGAGAACTCGATGGTTAGGATGCGCGTTGGCCCTGACTTCTCTTCGGTGACTCCGTCTTTGATGGGGTTGCCCCGAGCGATTAGGATGGGCGAGCTGTACCCAGCGTAGACTTCAATCACTGAATCGGGTCGCTGCATACTCTCCACGGTGTCTTGTCGTGGGTTCCAGATTTGGACGCGAGAAGGATTCGGCGTGGACGTGCGGGAGAGCTCTATCTTTGCAGCCATCCTGAGATCGGTAATCTCCCGACCACCTGCACCGGAGCGCCCTAGAACCACCTTGATTTGCCGACCGAATAGTTGCGCCATTAGTTGATTTCCACCACGATGCCGCTTGTTTCATCGGGTTCGGGTATCTCTGACTCTTCGTAGAAGACGAGCCTCAACGCTTCACCGAAGTCCGCTTGCGAGTAGCCATCGAAGCCGCGAACGTAGAAAAAGCCAGCCGGTGCATCGTCCGAGACTAATGCGTTGTTTGGCGACCAGCCCGGTGTCATGCGTAGGCCCGACCATATTGGAGTATCGTCAAGCTTGAGGATGTCTGCATACCACGAGGCGGTGCGCTCATTCCAAGTGCTTCGAATGCGTATCTGCAACCCGGCCAGCTCAACCGTTTGCACGAATTGAGTATTGCTAGGTTCTGTTTGTATTAGTTTACCCATATTAGAACCCGAAGGTTGAGGCGATTGAATTGAATGTCTCAAGTACTTCGCCAGCTCGCAAAGCCTTCAGGGCGCTCCTGTCAGAGTTCTCTTGGGCTGGGCTTGCCGACGTATCCTCTGTACCTTGCTCACCGATGTCCGCCTCTCCTGATGGGGTTGCGGAGCGCGCTTGCCGTGCGGGTAGGGTGACATCGCGGGACTCGGCGATACTCAGAGGCAAGAACTCCATATTGAATTCTTTGTGGCCCCGATTTGTGTTCGAGTGAACCGAGTGTTGCATGATGCAATTGCGGATAGTTCCCTTCTCAAGGGTGGTCACGTCGATAAGCTTGCCGAGATTGTCGTCGATGAACTCAACAGTAGAGGCTACCCCGTCCGGCCCCACGACTGTATCTGCAACGATGGCGATAACGGAAAACGGGGAAGGTCGAACCTGTGCATGGTCGCTGACTACGCTTCCGTCTTCGATGGGGAACTCGGTAGTTTCTACGCTTGTTCCGTAGTTCTCGGCAACCGTGAGGTCGAATATAATCCCCTCGCCAGTCTCTTGCACGATGATGACTAGGCTCATCGTTCACCCCCAGCGAACACGGAGCGGGCTTGTCGGAATTTCTCGTTTTGCCTGCGTGATATCATGCTCTCCGTTTGCCCCGCAGACATACCCGAACCATTGATTGTGATAGTATCGCCGCCGACAGAGTTGGTTGTGCTGCTGCTTGTGCTCATGTTGCTCGTGACAATGTTGCTGGCCCTCGAACTCGTGGCTAGACGGTCGGTGGTTGAGCTTCTACCGGTTCGCCCTTCCGCCTCTTCCTCCGACTCTCCGTCACCGAAGAACGATGAAAACGCACCTGAAACGGTGTTTGAAAGGAACTTGCCGTAGCCTTTGAAAAACGATGCGAACGCCCTTAACTTATTGATGAAGCCGTCAATCATTTCGCCGAAAGCCGACTCTCCACCTCGGAAGAATGCAGCCAAGTCATCGAAGATAAGCGCGGCAGCTACCCCCAAAAAGACAAACGTAGAAATCACCGCAAGGACAGATAGGTTGGCGAGGCCTATGGTTGCGATGAAGAGGCCAAGACCGAGTGTGATGATAGCCACCGACAATGCGAGCGCGTCAAGAGCTGCAACCATCGCGATAATGACAAGCATAAAGCCTGCGTTCTCAGCGTCGAAGTCGCCAAGCTCAATGCCGAACGTTTTTGCGAGCGACTTTACAGAGTCTGCAATCCCTACAAGTGCGTCGCCTACTCCCTTGGAAAAGCTTTCTACAAACTTGAGAATGCCGTCTTTGTTCTTGTCGAAAAACTTGGAAAACTTCCGAGTCAGGACTTCAAGAGACTCTGCAATTGCAGCGCCTGCGGTGAATCTTACGAGCCCGAATCGAGTCGTGATGTCAGTAATGACGAGCCCGAAACGCCTAGCCAGCCGGAGCTTGTCAGCGTCGAATACTGCACCTGATTCGCGGGCAGCTTTTGCGAGCCGTTCGAATCCTTCACGGCCTCTACCGAGGAGAGGAAGCAGCTTCCGCCCAAGGTCATCGCCGAATATCTCGAATGCTGCAACGGTTCTCTTGCTGGCATCCTCGGTCTTACTGATTGCCTCTGCAATTTCGAGGAACGCTTCATCAGCCGACAGGTCCTTCAATTCCCTTACATTGATGCCGACGATGGCGAATGAGTCCGCTGCGGACTGTAGCCCAGTTGCGGCATCGTTGGCCTTGATGCTCACCTCTGCAAGCACCTCGGTAACCGCTTCGGAGTCGAGCCCGAACTTCTCCATAATGAAGTTTAGCTCTTGGTAACGGTCTGTCGTTAACCCGAGAGCTTCGGCGTTATCAATGATTTCAGTGGATAGCTTTGCGGTCGCGAAACCCTGCGCAACGAATGCAGCCGTAGCCGCAGCCGCAGCAATGGCCACTGCTAAGTTTGCATCACGAATCTGAGTAAGCGTCGCCTGAATGTCTTCAAGTCGAGACTTCAGATTGTCCAGTGCAACTTTGTCTACTTTGAAGCCGAACTTCGTGAGAATTTCGCGTACTGTTATGGAGCCTGCCATCAGATACCCGCCTTCGCTAGAGCTGCAAAATCATCCATAGCATCAAGCACCAAGTGTGCCTCGACCAATTCATTCAGCGTCCACTCGTGCGCTATGGTGTAGTATGAATCCTTGATATGCTCGGACAATGCAACCCTCCATAAGCGCCAGTCAACGCCCAGCCTAGCAGCCTTCTCGACTATGGGTCGTCGGTGACTGTATTCTCTTCCGTCTCCGTCGTCTTCGGAGTTTTCGTCAAAGTACTTGGCAGCTCGAAAAAACCGTTCATCTCCGCGACCTTCATTGCAAGTGCAGATGCAGAGTGCTTCGGCTGATTGCGGAAGTGCGCGTCGAGTGTGCGGGTGTTGCCGAGTGGCTTGCCAGTGGTGCCATCCTCGCGCTGAGGGGATGTGCGAGATAGGATTTTGCACACAAGCTTTTCATTGAAAAACGCTGCTTCAATGTCAGCTTTCAACTTAATGAAATCGTGCATAACTCCCATGCTACCAGAAGGTGGGTGGATCCGTACAATGTACGTAGTGTCACCAAAATCCAGTGTTTTAATCTCGCTCATCATTCACCTCTTAAAGAGTGATTCGACCAAAGTTGGCCGTACTCTTCGCCTGCAGCATGTGTAACACGAATACACGGTCGGAGGCTGCTTGCCCTTTTTCGAGGGTCGGAATCTGCTGATAGTATGCAGAGGGAGAGGACACGCCTTCACCACCATTGATGTCCACGATGGAGATAGGCAAGCCACCACCATTAAACGCGGCTGCAGCGGTTCTAAGAAGTGCCCGCTGATTGTGCATCTGAGCAGTCATCTCTTGAGCATTGATTGAAGACTCAAGGAATGTGATCGTAAGAACCATCACCTCGGAGTTCGTTGAAGAAAACACAGCTTCGCCGTTGATTCCCTCGATGGTAGAACCGAGGTCGGTGAGTGGTGCAACTGAGATTGCTCCGCCTGTTCCGCCGGGCTCAATGATGAGTGTGCCGATGGAGATTTGCGTAGTCTTCAGGTTGTAACTGGCCATTAGATTGCGTCCTCAACGAAGAATGTGAAGGTCAGCACGGAAGCATTCCCGAGAGCGGAAACTTCAGCAGTGAAACGCATGCGCTTAGCGAGCTTGTCGGGATCGTCGATTTCTTCCGCGACAACAATGACTGGCTCTTCGGGATTGAAGTGCTTCGCTGCAATCATTAGGGAGATGCGTTGCTCGATAATCGACACGACAACATTCTGCCCGGCTGCATTCAATGGAAGTTTGTCTTTCCGTGCAGAGAACGAGACGATGATATTGGCAAAGTCCTCAGTCGTCCGAGTGTACCAGAGGTCGGCAGTCACCATGATGAAGATACTCACGCCGTTGAGCATAAGTCCCGCACCGTCACTGGCTGCAACCCAATTGGTCAGATTCTTGAAATCGCCGTACACGTTGATGTTGTTCTCGCGCGCAAGGTCGCCCTCAGCTTGCGTGATTTCCGGGGAGTAATCTGCGATACCGTTCACGCGGCCATTGAATGGAACACTCTTTTGGTCCGGTGTGAATGTCGAGATGCGAGCTGCAACGTGTGCAACATCGAGAGGCTCGGTCACGGTCGTGTGGAAGTACCCGAAGTTTCGTGTCAGTGTGACGATTGTACTGATTGGAGCAGGCAAGCCAGCGGTTAGAAGCCCTGCATCTGCAGACTGCCAAGCGAAGAGAATGCGGCGACTGAACGATTCAACTGTCGTAGCGAATGTAACGATGTCAGCAGATACACGAGAGTCGATGTGAACGTAGTAGAAACCTTGGGTTTCAAGCTCCACGAGTGCAAGAGCTGACGAGTAGGTTTCAGGCGTGCCCGCTGCAGTGTCCACGCGACCGATAAGGATTGCGCCGATACCATTCGTGAACGCTGAAAGGGCAGCCGTCTTCGCACCGGATGACAGAAAACCAGCATCGAAATCGGTTGTGATTTGGGCAGTGCTCGTGTATTTTCGGAATCGGTCGCCGTCTAGCGTTGTACCGTTCGTCTCGTCATCGAGCAAGAGTTGCACATTGAATACTGCGCTTGCAACGGGAGCAGCGGAAAGAGTAACCGACCCCGTAATGTCTATTTGGCTATGCGAGAAACTCATTCAGTCACCGTCACAGTTTGGGTTATGTCAGGATTCGGCTCGTCTTTGAGCGTCTGTTCCACTTCAAGAGTAGTTGCATATCCGACTGTTGATACAAATTCGGATGAGTGCGAGACGGTAATATCACGGGCTGCGGATGTTTGGTAGCTCGTACCGATATTGACCGATGTATTCAGTGTTGAACCGGTGTACTGCAGCCCTATCCGATTGAGTTCAACCGCTGGCGTTGTGGTCACGACTGGCGATGCAAGGAAGTCCTGCGATGTCTGCGATGCAAGCCCGACGCTGAATTGTTCGAGCACATCGAATGCGTCTGGACCGTAGGCGGCAAATGATATCGAGCTGTTTCGCAGGCCCGTGACCGTCTCCACCAACTCCATAGTCGTATCATTCCACTCGGTCGTTGCAGAGTCCACGCCGACCGCTGTAGCGTACGCAATCACGTCCACAACCACAAAAGTTTCAGGCAGCTTGGGGCTGTCGCTAGTGGGTCGAGCGAGTACGATTGCAGTCAGCGGCACACCTGATAGCGCGCTGAAGAGCCGACGCATTGCGAGCTGTAGCCGTGTTCGTGTGACTGGTTCGATCATGTTTCACGCAATCGGAGAAGTAGGGTTTTGGTGTGTCGAATCAATGAGCGAGGGCGACGAGGAAAAACCGTCTGTGCTTGATACACGATGGCATCAATGATGATTCTGTCCGCCTCGGTTGCATTGTATTGGTCGACCGTTTTCACGTCTGCCGAGGAGTACAATACACGAGCTTCATCGACCCGGTAGCCCTCTGGTAGAATAGACTGGTCATTGCCACTCAAGGGTTGGATAGTGCCCGTGATGGGTATGTCAGTGCGTGCGACTGGCGACATGGTGCCGGTCTGCTCATCCACGGACGATGCACCCGTGACGCGCGAGAGAGTGAGCGGCTCGATGAATGGTTGCAGACTCATCGCTTACCTATTGCTTTCGAAAGGATTGATTGCCGTAGTCGGCGAGTATCTATGAGCGGAGTAACCGATACGCTTGCAGACTTGCGCTTCTTACTGAGCTTGTCGCCCTTGCCGGTCTTGCGCTCGATGGTTGATTCTGCATTCTTTTCGTAGTCCTTATTCACGATTCCACGAATGACATCATTACGATACTCTTGGGCTACCCTAGAGAATAGAACGTTCGCCTCTTCACCTGACTCTGCAAATGCAAGCCCGTGAAGCATTGTGCTGTATCGCTCAACGTTGGCATCGAAAGGAGCACGAAGGAACGGGCGGGATGGAATCAAACCATCCTTTGTCCCGAACTCATTCACCGTCGCATACCCTGCAACAGTGAGGTCGCCGTCGTCATCCTTGTAGGCACCTTCTTCTTCATGTACGCCGACAGTAAAGCCGGCAGCGTTCACGTCGACCGTATCGAGCCAACCCATGCCTCCGAGAATCACCTCGGTAAGCTGGGTATCGGATCCGAAATTGGTCTTCGTGTCACTCATGCGAGGAACATTCCGATGTCGGGCTGCTTGTTGCGAAGTCGCATGAATGCCATGCCGTAGCGGGTAGTCCCAAGCTCTGCATCTCCCTCACCTACGCCGACCACGCTATTGGCAGAAAAGCCACCAGCGCCGCCGTAGTTGATTGATTCATCGCCGACTTTCACCGAAGAGATTGAGCCGACGTAACCGCCCGCACCTGAACCAGCGCCCGCACCAACTGCAGAGCCACTGACTGCCATTGCCCGAGTGAGCTTGTGTGCAGTGAGGTAGGCCATTGCGTCGATGTAGGACGAAGGAAACACGTCTTTGTCAGTCTCATCAATGCAGGATTGACCGAAGTAATTCAGCCTTGCAGCCGCCTCCCCGGTGAACTCTGGAGCGATGAAACCAAGTACGGTCACGATGTCCGTGAGGTCAGACATTAAAGAGCTTCCCCAACCTGATTGTACACGACCAAGCTCTTGGCGAAAAAGTACTTGTTGCCTTCATGCTCGATGATGGCTTTCGCGACAACACGTTCAACGATTTGCACGTTGGGGGCTTTCGTTTCGATGTCGCACTTTGCGCCCAAGTGGACAGAAAGGTGCTTGATGTTGTCACCCTCTCCAGTCGAATAACCTAGGGTTAATGGGGCGTTGCTCGTATTGGTAAGCTTGATTTTGACCGAAGCCATGATTCATCTCCTATAGTTTCACATAAAACATAACACTGTCGAGGGCAGTAGCGAGCGGCAAAGGGCCGCCCACCACTATCGACTAAGCTACGGGGACAGTCAGGAGGATGTTGTTGCCAACGTCTTCCATAACCAAGCCACCGATGTCTACCATTGCAAGATGGATAAGGCCGTAACCTGAACGCTGGACTGGCAACCATGTTGGCTCTTGACCAACGAGGAGCTGCAGACCTTCGCCTTCTGGAAGTCCGGTACCATCTGGCTTGCTCTCACCAAGGCGGGCGAAGAAGATGGCGTCGATTGACGCGCTGCCACGAACACCGCGAAGACGAGGAACAACGGTGTGTCCCTTGATTTCTGGATGTGTGGACATGAATCGCTGCCACATGGTGGTATCAGTTGTCGAACCGGAAGAGTAGCGAGCATTCTTGAGGAGGTTGAACACGCGAGCTGAGATGAAAACGTGGTTTGGACCGAACGCATCGTCTGAGTTGTTGCTCGGGAAGTCTGCCGCAGTATTGAGAACTGCAAGCAACGCATCAGGCGAAGCAGCTGCAGTGGCTTCGCTGAACACTTGAGTGCTGGATTGATTGTGCAACCACGGGTAGTTGAGTACGCCGTATTTTCCTAGCTCGTCGTCGCCTTCCCATGCAACGCGTTCGACCTTGCGTTCCAGTCCACTAAGGACAGCACGCATTGAAGTCTCTTCAGCCTTGATGGTGCGGAGCGGGTCGGATGCAATATCTTGCAGACTTAGGCGCATACCCAAACCAGCTGTATCGATATTGAATGATTCCTCAACGCCGGAGATATTGACGAACGTGCCATCGGAATTGCCACGAATCCACTCGGCTTCACCGGAGAAGTCAGAGCGACGGACGGTGTACTTTCGGACACCAGCGCCGACTACCTTGAGCGAGAACATGTTGCGGGCAACTAATCGGCCAAACTTGGTGCGAAGCAGTTTGTCGGAAACGACTTCGAGTTCGCGGGAGAATGTCGCAACATTGCCAGCCGCATCTTCGCGACCCGTTGCAGCCTTGATGGCTTCGTTGATGGCTGATTCTGACCGTTCACACACGAACTCTGAAAAGACTTCGCGCGCCTCCATGTCGTCCATGCGGGCAGAAGCTGAATCCAATCGGCCAAGCTCCTTGTACATCGGAGCAAATTCGTCGGTGAATGCGTATAACTTTGACATGGTCACTCCTTAAAGCTTCAGGCGAAGGGCTGAAACGGCGGTAGAGCTTGCGACCCACTCAGCTTTATCGGCTGGGATGAGTGCGCGAGTCGCGCTGGATGCGGTGTAGAACTTGCCAGCATCTACGCCGACTGCAAGTTCAAGGTAGACCGCATCGCCAAACAATGGAGAAGCGGAGTTGTCGATCCAGATGGACCCTCGGCGAATGACTGCCATGGGGCGATTTGGCTCGTAGAAAGCTTCCGAATCGCCGGGTGCTTGAGCAACGATGTCACTCACGAACTCAGCAACGCCAAGCAGGGATGCAACCGCGTCGGTACCGATTCCTCGGGTCGAAGTGTTGGCAATTAGCCCGGTGGAATCTTCGAAGTAGTAGAATGATTCGAAACCATAACCAGCCACTTCAGCCGTGAGAACAATGTCCGCACCCGGTGAGGATGCAAGTACGGTATCGGCAGGCATTACTGTGTTGATTGCCGCTTCAAGTGCGTCTGCAGTAAGTGTTGCAGTTGCGCCCGATGTTGCTGTGCCAGCGTACTTGACACCGTTCAGTTCGATTGACCAGTGGACAATCTTCGAGGCGTCGTTTGTGATAACGCCAGTGTCGACCTGTGCGGCGTAGAGGGAGGTCGAAGGAACTCCACCTACCATCGAGATGCCTGTGGAGGCAACGAACGCGATAGCGCGGCCCGGACGAATCGAAGCGGCGGATGCTGCTGCAACTGTGGTCGGTGCTGGTGTGCCCGTGTTGCCGCCTGCAGATGTTGCGCCGAATGCGAATCCAGAGTTGCGACCGGTGAGGAGAAGCTTAGAACTTCCGCTGCCAGTTGCAATCACTGCAGCTGCGATAGCTGGAATGAGATTGATTTGGTTCGCAAGGCCAGTTGCAACTTCGTCGAGTGACGCTTCAGTTCCGTCGGTCGTGTAGGTCACGTCCTGCAGAATGACGCCCAAGTCGGGGATGTCGAGGATGATTGTGAAATCAATACCGACAGTGAATGCGCCGCTGAGTGTGTACTCGGTGGTTTGCTTGCCTTGGCCAGCTGCATTGAGGACGGTAATGTTATCAGTTGGGCCACTGCTGTTCATCAGTGAGCCGAACTGGCCTACCGCTGGGTCAAGTGGCACATTGTTGAGTGAGATTGTGCTCATGATTACTCCTAAAGTGCGAAGCGGGATTTACGTGGGGTGGAAGAGCGGCTATCCCGGCGACTGGATGGCTTATTCTTGGCAGCGGAATCGGTAGTGTACCGAGTATCTGCAGCTTTCCATGCTTCATCAGACACGCTTGCATCGATGAGAAGCTCAGCGAACTCGACACTGTCGGCGCGCTCTTCTTTAAAGTTCGGGCAGCTCTTGGCCACTAGAAGACGACGTGCAGTCAAGGTAGGTGCAGACTCGAAATCCTTCGCGTCAACCTTGTGAATCTTGGCCGCGACGGTGGTTCGTTCATTGGCTACACATAAAGCCGTGAAACCTTCAGCGTCGCCCTTGACCCACAACTCAAGCTCAGCTTTTGCCGTGTCAAGTTCCTTCTGGATGCCGTCAACCTTTTCGTTGACCTCTGCAATTTCCTTATCGGATGCATCCTTGGCAGCTACGATTGCAGCTTCCTTTTCTTCTTCGTCAGCTTTCGCTTCACCGGAAGATTTGAGCATCTCAGCGATCTTGCCTAACCCAGCTTCGTTGCCGGATTTAACTGCCTCGCTAATCGCAGCCATTAGCTTGGCGAAATTTTCATCGTCCATCTGTCCGTCCTCTACTTGTAGATTGGAATCTAGCCGAAGCTGAACCCCTTCTCCGCCACGCGGATTTCCGACGATGGCTAGGTGATTGTAACGTCTGTTCTTCTGGATTGCATCGTAGTGTTGACCTTCCCACACACCGGGGGTGAGGTCCAGCTCTACAGTGTAGCCGGGTGATAGCCCGACCTTGCGACCGCTTTCCACTTCGAGGATTGCGTTGTCGGCTCGCACTGCAATGTCATCGACAATCTGCAGCTCTCCAGATTTCTCATCGAAACGAATACTCTCGGTTCCCGGCGTATCACCAACGGAAACAGCTCGGTAGTTCCCCTTGTTGACACCGCGTCGTGGATGCTCAAGAGTCAGTGTTGAGCGTGCAAGTGTTGCGATTGCGGCTACGTCTGACAGGGTTCCAGCTGTCACGAGTTCCCGGAATTCGGTACCGTCTGACTTTGGATAAATCAGAATACCAACACGAGCAACGACGCCCGACATAATCCACGAGCCGTCTTCACGCTTACGTGGTTTGCCTAGTCCGCCTTTATCTTGGCGATAGTACCGCGTCATTGGTCGCCCTCCACATTAAAACGATAGTGTGTATGCAAGCCGTTGTCAACCACCCTCACCCTTGAGGAAGTCCGATGCACCCTTGACGGTGTTCGTTGGGTTTGCTTTCTTGCTCTTGTACTCGGTCAATCGCGGGTCGTCGTCGAATACTGCAAGCGCCACACATCGGCAGTTGACATCGTTGCCGGGATGCCCGGTCTTGTCTGGCGGATCATCCCATGAGAATATCTTGCGGTTGTTGTCGAAATGCGTGTCACGAACTCGGTTATCCTGACTTGTCACCCACTCGTAATGCTCTGCACCTGCATAGGTTATCTGCTGACGTGCGAGTAGATTGTTGAGCTTCTGAGTTTGGTCGCGTGCAATCCGTTCGGTATTGGCATCAGATACGCCCTTGCGGGTATTCATGATTTGCGCCATTTTCCGAGCGGTCGCACCCTTGAGGTATGCGTCGGTCAAGTCATCTGCAATCTGGTCAAAGTACCGTTCATCCACCGATTTGATCAGCTTGGTATTCTCGCGAATGAATGCACGGATAGCTTTCCGGCGTTGAGATTTTGCAAGCTCGTTCGGTCTGCGCAGTGCTTCTTCGTCGACTCCGATAATCATTTTCACAGTTTCGAATTGGCTGTGTCGGTCAGTCTGTCGCCCAATCTGTCCGAGGAAAGCTTGACTTATCGTGCTTCGGTTGCTCCAATCTCTCGACGCTTTTGCGATTGCAGCTTGCAGAATCTTCACTGTGTCTGACCGTTCCTCAAGTAGCTCCTCAGATGCATCGCCTCGGACGCGTGAGATTCTGTCGAGTGCATCGAGTACACTCTTGCGGACTGACAATTGGCGTAGCTCGTTTCGTGATTGCAGCTTTCGGTCGTATCGGTCGGATATCTTGTCGGGCTGAAATGTTCGTTCCGTACTGACTCGGAGTTGCTCCTTGTCGCGTCCTTTGCGTGATTGGATTGCCTTGCCCTGCTTCTCGGCCAGTCGCCTTGCACGGTTGCGGGATGACGGATTGCCAGCGGTGTACGTGTAGACTTTGCCACGCATTCCCCATCGGAAGCCCGGCTTTCCGCCTTTTGTGACCTTACGAACTGGCACTATAGGCGTCCTTCGACTTCGACTTCTTCCTCGACCGCAGGCCCCTCATCGGTAGGGATATCCACACTGATGATTTCCGTGGAGTATTCACCTTGGAATCTCGACCTGATGATGTCCTCTGGTTCAAGAACTCTCGACTGGACATATATTGCATCCGTCTCGGCTACGGTCTTGCGCAGCTGAGCGGTTTCCAATTCGGTAGGGACTCCGAGCGGGCTGAAAGTCAACGACCAATCATCCGGAATTGCTCCATGACTTGGCCCTTCAGTGGATGCCAACACGGCTGCGTAGAGCTTCTCTAGCGGTTCGCGGATATCGCTGTTCTGTCCTGCACTGATGCGAGTATCGAACGCGTCCTTGCTCGACTGGTCATTTGCGTTGAGTCCCCCCGGCGTGTCACCCTTGAGGATTGTTTGTGGGAACCCGGTATCGGCTGCAAGGTTGGACCACTGGTTGTCATCCAAGTCCTTGAAGCCTGAGATGCTTGCAGAAAGGAGAGCAACAGAGTCACCCTCTGGCAATGCAACGCCGCGAGTGTTCGACATGTTTCGGAGCATGTGAATCATGCGGTCCTTGAAGGTCGGTGCGCCCTTGCCGGAACGTGCGGGCTTCATATCCTTTAGTGTCGCAACCGGAATAACCAAGCGCGTTGCATGAGTAGCGCCCGACGATGCAACTGCCTCACGTCGGTTTAGGCTGTCGAGGATGGCGTCGTAATACGAATCATCCCAGCCGCCGTTGCGTGTCCGCACTGACTCACCTGCATCGTTGCCGGGTAGCCAGAGGAGTCGCGAGTAGTGCGCACGGAATGAGTTGCTCGGTCCTGCAATGTTCGGGTAGATACTCACGACGTCAGGGCGTCGATAGTTGTCCGAGCGTGGGTCGCCATTGAAGTTGCCGCCTAGGTCAATCTCTGCCCGCTCATAGACCTGCAACTTGTCCACTGAAATCAATCTGCTCGGGTCGAGTGGTTCGGACAATTCAGGGTTGCCGCGTTCTGAAGTCACCATGAAAACATAGCAACCACCATCACGCAAGCCGTTACGCCATGCTTCCCGAAGGACGAGCTGCGTGTTTAGGCGACGGTCTTCGCCCTGCATGATGTTCGTGTCGTCATCAGTCAGGACTTCCCAGCCAACGCGCGTACCATACAGGGGGAGGATGTCAATGAGTCGCTGAGCAAGTCCGCTGAACCGATAGATTTGCAATGCAAGCTTAGTGCTGACTCGGCTGCGAGAGAAGTTTGCGGTGAATGCAGCACCCACATCGATGCCGACTATGCCAGCGCCGGTGCTTGTGTTGGTGTACGCAGAACCGCCAGCGTCATCGCGCTCGGACTCGCGTTCGACCTCGACAATCGGCGCGTCGACATCAGAGTGTGCAGAGTCGGAAAATGCGGCAACTACCCCGCGACGTAGTCTATCTAGTGCTGACACGAAAAACCCCTCTATACGATGGGCTACCGTGTAGAGGGGCGAAAGTCAAGTTGATGGGGCGGCTACTTGATGCGAGTGATGGTTGTCGAGATGTCACCAACGACCATTGATAGGCTTTCCGAGTCCGGCGATTGTATGAACTCGCAAATACACCTGCGTGCTGTAGCGTCCATTCCGCCCTCCCCGTGAAGGGCCTTAGTCATATAATCCGGGCCACCAATCATGATTACGTTCACTTGGTTATCCCGGAAGGTGAGTTCGAATTTCTCCACCGATTCGGCGGCACCGTCAAGCGGGATTGCTTCCGACTCCTCGACCGGTGCTTCCTTGGCGATTGGAGACACGCACCCAAACTCGTTGATAGTCACGTCGTCAGTGCAGAGTGCTGCAAAGCCATCCTCTGACAAGTCAATAGGGTCTGCCTTCACGTTACCATCAGCGTCGAGGGCATAGGTCCAGCCTCCCCAATTGGTTTTGGTGACCGCGTGATTCTCGCCGGAGAACAGTAACCCATCTCCCTGCATTGTCTTAATGACATCCTCACGAGCCGCGAAGCCCGTGACAGCAGGGGAGGGTTCTTCCTTGGTGGTTGGGGTGACCTCATAGTTTTCGACAGCCACGTCATCCGTGCAGATTGCGGCGAGTTCCTCTTCCGTCATTCGCTCGCGCGTGTTTCCAACCCCCTGAGGCCCCTCACTGTACACCCGAATAAGCCCGAAGTCACTTCTTGTGACAGCATGCATCTCACCGGAGAACAACAACTCCTCGCCCTCGTACACGCATTCCTCGCGAGCCGCGAAGCCTGCTGCCTCTTCCTGCTCGACCTCCACGGAAACAGGCTCCGCGACTTCGGTGACCTTTGCTTGTAAATAAAAGCTATCAGGGTCTTCCGAGATCGCTACACAGTAGCCATCTGAAACGTACTTCATCACCATGTGGAACTCGCCGTCAAACACAAGCGTGCCCGGGCGTGGACCCGAAAGCCACTTCTTGCCCGTGTCTGTCTCGCTGAATTTCTGCGTTTCTTTACTCATCTCTACTCCCTGCGGTCATCCCGCACAATCCACATAGCCCGACTCACCACATGTGGCAAGGGGAAACTTTGCCAACACGATAACGCACAGACAAAAGAAAGCCCCGCGCAACATCCCGCACAGGGCAATCATTCGGTCGAGTCGGCTATATCAGCTCACACGACCCGCCAGTACACGCCATCGCAGTTGCCCCGGCACCTTGGTCGTACGATTCGTACTTGGAGAGCTGGGAGAAGTCCACCACGGGATACACGGCACTCAAGCGATTGTATTCCGACTCGTCGATTTCTTCGTAGGGGGCGCAACGATAGACACCACCATTGTACGGGAGGAACGACACGCCGATGATGGTATCGAAATTGTCCCACACCCACTCGCGGATGCCATCCCACTCGTCGTCGCGGACGTAGATGGTGATGGATTGATTGTGCCCACGGTCCACGAGGTAACTTCCGAGGATGTCGAGATAACGGTTGGCTTGCTCAAGCGCAGTTTCGTCATCGCGAAGCCGAGCACCTTCGGGAGCCTCGAATAACCACGAGGTAACCCATGTCGTAACCTCGGAATCCGGCAAGTGTTCCTGACCGTTTTCCTTCTCCATCGGCACGCCTTGGTCGAGAAGCATCAGGTAAATCGGATCATTTGTGGATACTCGAATGCGGCGAATGCCGTGCTTGCTGAATCGGTTGTGACAGCCCGGTGCACAGTTGACGTACTCGGACGTGTTGCCGCTTGGCTTGCCAGTCGTGACGGCTAGTGCGCGATTGATGCCGATGAGCTTGGCATACTCGATGTTCGTGTTGACTGCGATTTGCCCGAGTTCCGTCATGAAGTCAAGGTCAGTCGAGAGCGTTGGATTGTCCGCATGGCCGGTGACGTCTACACCGAGAAGGCGATCCTCTTCACATACTTGAGTCCAGCCCGGACGAAGCTTGGGGAAATTCGTGAGGCTCGCTTGAATAGTTCCGAGAATCGCAGCATGCCGCACCTTTCGGCGCATTGAATCTTTGGTATCGCTTGAACGCATGACCGCTGCCGAGACATTGCAGAACTGGCCACCGCCACCCTTTCCGGTCCACGGACATTGCGCCATAAGGAAACGCATCAAAATCTCTGCGCAAGGATTTAAAAGGCTCTCCCCCTTGGTTCGTGGTGCATTCTTGTCGCCGTTCGCGATGAAAAAGCCACGCTCCCCACTGCCGGAGAATTGCAACGCGGTGAACTCGGCGTCGAATGTTTCGCGAACAGGGCGCTCGAATGCAAACGACGAAATGTTCGCCATATATCGGTAAGAAGGGAACGAACCGAGCTTCCAATTCTTTGCGTTCCGCATCAGCTCATCGTCCATATCTGATATGCAGATCAACGCAGAGCGACGGACCCCACCATCAACAACCACTTGCCCAATCATGCACACAATGTCGGACGCCTCAAGTGTTGTCAGTTGGCGACCGCGAGCAGCGTTCAAAGTCTTGACCACAAAATCCAACAGCTTACGGAGCGGTTCCGGGCCAGAAGCAGTACCGCCCTTCGTCAATAGTCGAGCACCTGCTGGACGCACTAGCGAGTAATCGAACTCAATTTTGCCGCCACGCCATGCAACCATCAAGCACTCATTAAGGGCATCCATCCAGCCTTCTGCGGAGTCCTGCACGATGTGGAGTTGGTTGGTTGCCAATCTGCGGAGAGGACGAACCATCGGGAGATTCGAAACGAACTTACGCTGCACCGAGTACCCTACACCGGTTCCACACATGAGGATGTAGAGGATTTCGCTGAACACTCGCACATTGTCGATAGGGGCAGCCGAACAATTGTACGCTGATACATTGTCGCGGTCCAGCACTGCGCCCGCACTACGGAGAGCACGCATGGAGCCCATCACGCCGCGGTCCATCATGTCGTAGCCGATGTCAATCAGCACCTGTTCGGGAACTTGTGGAGCCGCCCGCTGCATTGCTTCCAGATATCGAATCACCGTCTCAGGCAAAGTCTCACGGCGCCCAAGCTCATCACTCCATCGTGCATATGTACGTAGGCGAACGAACTCCGAACGCTGTTCAAGTGCTTCGAACTCATACCCAGCCAACTCACTACAGATAGTCAAATTCATCTCCATCATCAAAGTCGTATTACACAAGTAACCCTACGGAGTCACCCCCGCAAGGTGATAGTTAGAACCACCACAATGCGGCAAACGTAGCCGCCGCAAACAGCGAGCAGGCCGCCACCATGTACGACTCATGTGCACGGATACGGAGCACCGATACATCTGCCTCTCGTGCTGCGATGGCTCCTTTATCCGCCTCCTCGACCGACTGGTGGTGTGCCAACTCACGACGCAACCACGTGGCCTCGTTCTTCGCGATTTCCTCTGACGTTAGGGCGCACGCAAGCTGAAGTGACGCCGCATCTGCTTCATTGGCCGCGTTGTCCTTGACGATGTCGATGCGGAGTTCCAGCGCAGCCACTTGCTCGACCGACTTCTGAAGCTCCAAACGAGCCGCCTCGTACTTCAACTGCAGTTCATCGGCTTCATGCAAAAGCTTGTTGCGCTGAGTTTCGAGCAAACGATTCCGTTGAACCAACTCATCAATTCGAAACACCGAGCGCGCTGACTGAATGCATGACTCTGCCTTCAAGTCCGCCAGCTCCTTGGCCGCATCCACATCGAGAGTCGCTTCGTACTCGATAAGCCCGCGATGTAGTGTGAGCGAAACCGTCAGCATCTCCGCCAGTGACCGAACCCGAGGCGATGCGATGAGGACACTGCGAGCACCTGCACTCCAGTCGAGCCCGTGCGCCGATGCCTTGACGATGCTTTTGCCGTTGGTCGCGAACACATCATCGTCGATGAAAGCCACAAATTCGTAGCCATCTACCGCGTTAACCATCTTCTTATAGTTACCCATGAGTTACCTCCAAGCTACTCAACCGGCTCCATCGTTTGTGGACCACCGGTCTGTTTTGATTTCGAGAAAATCCCTGTCGTTCCAATTCCCGCAGGAACACGTCACGATTCGCCGAGATTCCGAACTGACTGCGCAGAATACGCCTCAGCTCCATCGTGGAAAGCGTCGGACTCAATCCCAACTCATCCCACATGCACCGGATAGCCGTCTTCGGAAAGCGCACCTGCATATCAACGATGAGTGCGTAGTGCAGTTTCACCGGACGATTCCACAATGGTGGTTGCGGTGCTGACCAGCCCCAGCCGTGACGGCGAGCCATCGCAGCGAGGTGATTGCGCTCCACCATGAGACGGTCGGCAAGCACGGACACGTTCTGTGTCGGGTCCGCGTCCACCATGCGGGCGAACTCAATCATCAGCGTGGCCCGTGGTTCAACCGTGAAGTTCTCGCGCTTCTTGCTCACTTGCTTGGGTGCTTCGCGTAGCTCTTGCACTGCTTCGTGTACCAACGCAATGTCGATACCGAGATCCTTTGATACCCACCGTGGGCTGCGACCACCGAGGGTGACCAGCTCCGCCATCTCTTTACGATTCATTTCATCTCCTTTGCGCGCTCAACCAAGAGTTCGCCTAGCGCCAACATGTCGGCTTTACAAAGTGTCAACCTGCCCAAGTCGCCAACCATCGGATTGATGCTCATGCTCATCTTTCTGCCGAGGGGGCGGAAGACCTTCAGTTGATCCCCACTTTCCAGCCATACCCACTTGCTCCAATCGTATCGCATATCCATCTCCTTGCCCCATCAGTCTATCGGGTTGTGTCTATCATGGCAAGGGAAATCTTTGCACATTACGATAAACTCAAGGCAAATAAAAACCCACTCAATGGCGGGCTTCAGCGGTCGGCTTATATTGACGCTTCATCCACGAAGCTTACGTACTCAGCCCCGCCGTGGAACATGTTCTGTACGGAGATAGTGACTAGCCCAGAAGCATTGCGAACCTGCACCATGCTTGCGTTGTGCTTGCCAAGGAGGATGAGCTTGCCATCGGAAGGAACCGGGCCGTCCACCCATGAATCGAGAACAGGCGCGCCTGAACTCTTGAGCGTGTGGAAGAGATTGAAAGCGGATTCGCGAGCTGCAAAGTCGAAAGCTTGTGTCTTAGTAGAAAAATCCATAATGAACTCCAGTCGGGCAAGTTGTTGATGCTGCCCACACCAATCAAGTAACGCCCCCTGCCTATCATGGCAAGGGAAATCTTTGCAGCCATGAGGAATTGTGGGCAAAGAAAAACCGGCTTGATGAGCATCGTGGAGAGGCCAGCCGGCGTAACGCGAGTGGGTAACCCGCCTACAGTGTGATGTCTACCGTTTCCAAGTAGGTACCCGGCAGTCTGCGGCAAACAAAAGTCTCGGGTCGGTTGACTCCAGCTTCCGAAAGACCACCGACACAAAGGAAGTCATCCAGTCAAGCTCCCACGTCAACCCCTCTGCGTAGATTCTGCTTTGGAGCGACTTGCGAGTGAACTCCAGCACGATGCGGTCGGAATTTCGAACCCGGCCATACTGCTTCTCGGGCACTACACGCACTCGACCGCGTTCGCCGAAGTAGATTGATTTCCAGTTCAGCGAGAGGTCGCTTCGAACCCGGTCATACTCTTGGAACAGTAGCTTGATTGACTGCTCTGTCGTCTCGTCACTCATTCTCACGTCCCCCAAATGAAGCCAAACAGAACCGTATCAACATCCCAGCCAGCGGATACGTGACAGGGAGCAAGCACACCTGAAGCCGCCACCAATTAAGCTTCTGCTCTGACTTGCTCAACTGTTGCCGCAAACCCTCGTTCGCTCGATGTTCTGCATGATAGAGCCGCCAGTAGTCCGTGCCGTAGAGGTAGTCCTCTTCGCTATCGTCGTGCTCCTGCAGGTGCTCCACCCACTCGGGCGTCTCTTCCTTGCTACTCATTTTCCACCCTCCTACATCTACCACCAGCGTAACACGTCCACCACATGCGGCAAGGGGAAACTTTGCCAACACGAGGAAGGGCGACCAAAAGAAAAACCCACGCTGACGATATGCCAACGCGGGGGATTTTTGCGTAACCGAACACGCGCCGACTCAGTAACCCATGGTCTACTCCCTTACAAACGTATTGCTTTCATGTGTTTAATTGTTCTCAGACATTTCTCACAGGTGATCCCACCTCGCGCCACGTTTTTCACGATATGGTCACCTTCCGTTGTCGGAAAAGAGCACACTGTGAACTCATAATCCCCCATGGCGCACCACTTCGGATTAACGAGTACACTCTCCTCGTAGAGAGAGTGGCTCTCTCCGGCCGTGAAAAACATCAGCCGCAGGGACTTCCTGTCTTCATCGGCAGGCCCCACCTTGCATCGAGCGAGCGACAAAGGAAGTGGTGGAAGGTTAAGGGAAGCCCTCAGACGGTTCGTGTACTGAACCCCCTCCAGACTCATTCCCGGCCAGTCGTCCACAACAATCACATCAAGCCCTCCGTTTCCTCTGCTCATTCTATCACCTCCACCACCAGCATAACGCATTCGCCAATGGTGGCAAGTGGAAAGATTGCTAGTACCCCATCACGTGTTCCCATGCACTCTCATACGCCGCATCCGACCCATTGCGGTCGTGGTACTGCCAATACTCCACGATTTGACTCGTCGAGTCCACGTCGTCATCGTGCGAGCCCATCGGGAAACTCTCGTGGTCACTCAGCCACTCACCCACATCGGGCATGTATCGCCTCGCCGGAATCCAGATATGCCGCGCCACCAATCCCACCAACG
>SPKZ01015663.1_pt1 | contig 55057 bp, 35 predicted proteins | sample 2456571 | NCBI WGS metagenome assembly SPKZ01 (sample SAMN11192286, study PRJNA482655) | marine metagenome | biome: ENVO:00000447; feature: ENVO:00000244|ENVO:00000211|ENVO:00000569|ENVO:00002023; material: ENVO:00002151; isolation source: ocean water from marine abyssalpelagic zone ...
ATGGTGAAACTGCTACCACTTCGATGGGGACGTGTCATCCGCACAGCCGCGGGCGAATCACAGCTGCCCCGTCCTCCTGCCAGTCAGCGGGCGGACGAACGCGCCTGAACGCTCGGAACCGGGGGGCCGCAGAGAGCCCGAAGAGCGTTCTGCCCGAATATCGACTCCACTTCGCGGACAGAAAATCCCGACTCTCGCAGGGCGCGTCTCAGCTTCGGGAGACCCCGGACGTGCCGCAGCTCCGGGGGGGGCCGAATGCCACCCTCATAGTCGGAACCGATACCCACGTGGGCGACCCCTACCAGTTCCGCGATGTACCGGATGTGTTTCACCACATCTGCTAGCGATGCCGTTCTTGCCGTCCCCGTCAAAAACCGCGAATGGAAGTTCACGCCGATCACGCCGCCTGTATCAGCGATGCCCCGGAGCAGCGGGTCGCGTAGGTTGCGCACATGATTCGCCAGTCGCCAAGCGTTGCTGTGAGTCGCCACCACCACACCATGATCCCGCCGCGCCAACTCCAACACGTCTCGGGTCGCTTTGTCGGATGCGTGGGACACATCGACGACCGCGCCATGCCGGAACACCTCCGCAACCAGCTCTTCTCCGGCGGGCGTCAAACCGTAGCTGCGGCGGCGCTTTCCCCCGGCGGACGACGTCGCCAAGGCATTGTCCTGGTTGTGCACCAGTCCGAACGAGCGCACCCCTCGGTCGATCCACCGCTTCACTTGTTCGGGATGACCCGCGAGCGGCGCCGCCCCTTCAAAAGAGAGCAACACCGTCACCTTGCCGGGCCGGAGCGCGCATCCGGGACTCTGGTACGGCGGCGTCGCAGCCAAAGCCGATGCAATCGCCTGATAGGACGCATCCAGATCCTGCATTCTGGGGCCCGTCGGCGACACGTCATTCGGAATATAGAGCGGCAATACGACAGCTCGCACCCCAGCGGCCAAGAGTGAAGCTGCCGGGAAGCGGCCTTTGCCTTCCGCGAAGGGCTGTCCTTTGTAACGGGACTGGTAAGAGAGGTCGACGTGCAAATCGACGAAGCTGCGATTGGCTGGCGGCCTGTCAGCTGCCGTGGCGGACGATGCTCCCAACAAAAAAAAGGCCCCCCATACAGCAAGCAGATGATTCATGTCCCACAGCCTCGGCAGTCACAGGAGTCGGCACAGCCCGAGATCGCCGGCGAAGTCGCGCCGGAATTACAGTCGCTACGGCAAGCGCCGCTGCCACATACCATGGCCGCTCCTATGCAGCTCCCGTCCCCCGCACACAACACCGCACAGCCTCCGCTGCCGCAATCTAGCACCACGCTCTGGCACGTGTCTTCGCCAATGCAGTTCAATGAACAGGCATGGTTGTCCGGACAAGTCACGCTGCCCAAACAGCTGAGAGCCGCAGAACAGTTCAACTCACAAGCCATGCCTGAGGGACACACCACTGAGCCGGCACAGCGGACAGCGTCGTCACACTCGATAACGCACGCTCCGTCCTCGCAGCGATCGCACTCGAGGGGGCAATCTTCCCGGGAGGCGGGTTGACTGGGGCAGGCGAGCGGCCTCTCATCGGTCCCGTCGCTAGCTCCGCCTCCCGAAGCCTCCCCGAAGTATGGCGAGTCCGCCGAGTCCTCCAAACTTGAATCCGACGACGAGCCGTCTAGTAGAGCAACGGGCGACACACTGCTCTCGAGTGCTGGAGAGTTGGGGGTAGATCCAAACGCGCCATTTCGGGACGGCTCGGGCTCTTCTTCGGAGCAAGCGACGAGCGGGCCCACACACAAAAGCGCCAAGGCGACAATTGCTTGGCGCTGTGCAAGCGCGACAAAGACTGATGTGAACTGTTTCACTCGATTCAGACCGATTCCCTTCAAAGTATATCATTAGCCAGACAAATTGGCCGTTCAACGAGTGCCCGCTGTGTTGTGCACGGGATTTCACATGGCAGTCGCTACCACCGAACGGGGGGTCCCTCCGAGATCTGAGCGGTTCTTGCGAACCCTCATCGACCTCAAGCTCGACCGGGAAACGGGCATCTTGGACGTGGAATCGGCATCTCTGCAGGTGCTCGTGTTCATTCAAACGGGCGTCCCGGTCTACGTATCCGGTGGGCCCTTAGGGGATACCCTGGGCACGGTACTTCAGGCGAGGTCAGATCTGGATAGCGTCGGCTACGCCGATATTCTCGACCAAATGGGTGTCACCGCGCAAACTGGATTCCGTGCGACCGCCATTCAACTCGGCTATGTGACGGACGAACAGGTGGACGACGCCCTGCACTCACAAGTTCAAGCGAAACTTCTGCATGTGGCCTCCTTGAGGCAAACGAGCTGCCGCTTCGAGCCCCAGACCCTCGTCGACGGAATCCCGCACCACCCAACTGACGTACTCGACTTGGTCCTCGAAGGGGTTCGCCGTTTCTACAACGCGACCCAACTCGAAGACGTCGTTTCCCGGCTGTTGGACCATTACCCGAGCCTCGTCGGCGCTTCCGAACGTATCGCTCACCGATTCTCCCTCTCTCGCTCCAGACGTCAGTGGCTGCAATCCATCGACGGTAGACAGTCGGTTCGAAGCTTGCTGTCCGACCCTCGGGTTGAGCGAATCGACGGCTGCCGTCTCATCGCCGCACTTGAATTGAGCCGGTGCGCCCATTTTGGGGAACGCCCCAAACGCAGGACTACATCCGCCATCCGCTTCCGGGATGGCTGGAACCAACCCAGGGGCGAACTGTTCACTACAGATAGACCCCAACCGATAACGCCTTCCGTGGTTGACCAAGTCAACGAACTGGATAACCGCACCGCGGAGAGCAACAATTGGTTCAATAAGGGGCGCGCGGCTCTGCGGGCTCGACGCTTCAAGATTGCCCACAAGCTTTTGCTCAATGCCTCCAATCGGGAGCCGCGCAACATCGAATACGAGCTGAGTGCGATGTGGGCACTCTTGCAAACGCTCACCGACCCCGTTGCCATATCGGATACCAGGTTGACCGTCGGGCAGTTGGTGCTGCGCGCAGTTCGCGCCGATCCGAAGATGGCCTTCCCCCACTACGTTCAAGGCCACATCGCTCTGAATGCAAAACACTACGACGCAGCTCTCCGACACTTTCAGACGGCCTTGGATCGGGATCCGACTGACGCCGACGCTCAGCGCTACATCAGCTTCCTACATGACCGACAGTTAGCCGGCTAACTGCCCATCCGCACTCGCCGGAGGGCTGAGTTTTTTGGGAGCCGCTATTTGAAAGGCACCACTACTCTCGCCACTTGATCCCACATCCTATGCTCGGGAGCTGCTGGGCGGGCATTGCCGCACCGTCGAGCAGGGCCCGAACGGCAGCACGCAAGTCATCGCCCGTGACCGGAACGTCATTTACTGGTCGGCTTCCGTCGAATTGTCCTCGGTAGGCGAGATGGCCGCTTGCGTCGTAGACGAAGAAGTCCGGCGTGCAAGCAGCCCCAAAGTTACGCGCGACTTCCTGGGTTTCGTCGAATAAGTACGGAAAGCAGTAACCCTGAGATTGTACTTCTTCGGCCATCGCCCGGGGGCCGTCTTGGGGGTACCGCACCGCGTCGTTTGAGCAGATGCCAAGCATCGGCACCTGCTCGCGCTTACAGAAGGTCGAGAAATCCCGAAGTGCCGCCCGGATATGCACCACGTAGGGACAGTGATTACATAGGAATGCCACCACATTGGCGCGGCCCTGCAAGTACGAAGCGCTGACGAGCTCACCACTCGTCACGTCCCCCAACTCGAAATCTGGCAGGGGCGATCCAACATCCATCATCAGCGATTCTTTAGCCACGGTGCGCTCCTGTGCCGGCAGCCTACCCCATTGCTTATACGGGCAGACTTGAGAAATCCGCTGGGGCGCCATCTGATGCGCAGACCCAATTCAGTACCCGCGCAGAAACACATGTTCAGCCTTGGGGAGCGCCCCCAAATGCCTGAATCTTATAGCTTCTGACGCCTTTTGGTTCGCGGCCCCGATCGCGAACCAAAAGGTCCTGAACCCCCGCGAAAATTGGACGCTTTGGAACCCGAGACCCCCCTCCCCGAAACACTCAGCGCATCTCTCGACACTGTGAGCGGTGCACCAGAGAACCTTGAATCTTGGAACGAGCTGCGAGACCTCGCCAGCGAACTCGAACGTCCCGATGAAGCCGCCGAGCTCATGCGCAAAGTGCTCAACGGCGGTTTATCGTCGGCTGTCGCGAGTGAACTCGGTCAACTCGCGGTCGACTTTCACGACGAATGGTTCGGCGACGATGAACTGCTCATCGGCATTCTCCGGCGAACACTTCGACTCGACCCGAGCGCTGCATGGGCCTTCGAGCGTTTGAGTTTGCTTCTGACAACGGCCGCACGCTGGAATGACCTGCTCGCCGAGTACGACCAAGCACTCGAAGCTACCGAGGACAACGACGCTCGCATCGACCTTCTGGATGAAGTGGCGCGCATCGCCAAAGATTTCGCTGGCGAGACGACTCGTGCGAACGACTATCTAAAACAACTCGTTCTGTTGAAACCCGAGGACGGGGCACAGGCCAGTACCTTGGAACGCCGACTTGAGGCCGAGTCGCGACACCGAGATCTGATCGACGTGTGGGAAGCCCGATTGAGTATCCTGGACGAAGCGGAAGGGCTCGAGACACTACTCAAAATCGGCAATCGTTGGCTCGACCCCGTCGGCGAACCCCGTGCCGCCGTCGAGTCCGCCATCATCGCTATCAAACGGAAAGGTGGGGAAGACGGCGCCAGCGCCATCTTGGAGGCCGCGTCCATTCATGAATCGGCAGACCGTGAGACCCGCGGCAGAGCCCTCAAGGTCCTCAAGACCCGATACACCGATTCCGAGCGCGGCGATGATGTCGTTCGAATCCTCAACTTGTCGCTGGACGTCACTGACGATGCCTCCGAACAAGGAGAAATCCATCGCGAAGCCATCGGCTGGTTGAAGGAATCCGAGCAACTGGCAGACGCCGTCGAACACAGCGCGAAACTGCTTACCCTCTTCCCCACCGACGAGAGCAACCACGCCACCCTGCGGGAGCTCTGTGAGCAAACCTCAAGCCAAGAGCGATTTAGCGAAGCATTGGTCTCTGCCGCCAAAGCCTGTGCGGAAGCCTGCGATCGCACGGGACTGATGCTCGAAGCCGCTGATGTGTGGCGTGAAACCATTCAAGAGCCCCGCCGTGCCGTCGAGCTGTACAGTGCAGTTCTCGCCGACGAGTCAACGGAGGAGATGCGCCTCACGGTGGCCAGACATCTCCGAAGCCTGCTGACCGAAGAGGATCAACAGTCCCAACGACTCGAAGTGCTCGTTCAACTGGCAGCGTTGGAAGCCGAAGACGACGCGACGCAACTCGTGCTCGGAGAGGCGGCACGCCTGGCCGATGTCCTCGGCAACACAGACCGCGCTCTTTCTCTATGGGCGGAACGCCTGGAAGCGAACGAGGCAGATCTCGAAGCCCTAGACGCACGGGTCGAGCTACTTGAGCGCCACGAACGTTGGGAACAGCTCATTGCGGATTTACAGAAGCGAAGCACGCAAGCTAGCGACGAACCCGCGAAGCGCCGCGACATGGTGCAAATTACGGAGATCTACGAGACACGGCTCGGGGCGGTAGACCGGGCCATCGACACTTGGAACACCATCCAAGAGGAGTTCGGCCCCAGTGCCGAAGGTGTGGATTCCCTCGCGCGACTCTCTGCCAGCGCCAATCGCTGGACCGATGTTGTCGACCTCCTCAAACGAGCCGTCGATGACGAGCCGGATCAAGATCGGCGACTGGGTCACCTCGCGCAGCTGGGCGATGTGTTTCGAGAGCGACGGGAAGGTCCCGCTAACGCCATCGAGTACTATCAGCGAGCTCTGGAAGTCGATCCCCGCCACGCGGAAGCCCGAGCGGGGCTACGGGCCTTGGTAGAACATCCCGAGGCGGGACCCGACGCCGTCGAGAACCTCGCCACCGCTTACCGCGAAGCCGACGAGTGGGAAGAAACTCTCGAACTGGTGGCGATCCGGGTCACCGCCAGCGCCGATCCCGCGGCGGCCCGCTGGATTCTGCTCGAAGCCGCCACCCTGTTGGAACAGCGAGCCGATCGTGCGGGCGACGCTCTGCAAATGCTCCGACGCGCCTTTGCGTTGAGCGCAGACTCTGCCATCGAGGTTGATCTGAATCGACTCGGCGCAAGCACCGAGGAGTGGAATGTCGTCATCGAGGCATACCGCGAAGCCATTGCTCAGTGCCAAGACGAACCCCGAATCGCGGAGTTGTACTTTGCCCAAGGCAAGGTCTTCGAGAACAAGCTGATGCAAGCCGAGGCCGCCCTCGATTGCTTCTCTCAGGTGTGCTCTCGCAGCCCCGGAGATCTCGCCGCCGTCACGTCGCTCATCACCGTAGCCGGTGCCGGCGGACGCTGGGAAGACGTCACCGTTGCCTTCGTCGGTTGCGCCCGAGCCCTGGAACGTATCGACAGCAGCACCAGCGAGACCGTTGAAACGGTAACGGATGCCGCAGAGGACTGGAACTCACTGACCAGCGCGCTGGCCGATACCATCGCTCGTCAGTCAGACCTACTTGCCAACGTCGCACACGATCTGAAGCTAGGCTTGGCTCTTTGGCATAGAGACCGACGTCAGGATCCCGACTCCGCCGAAATTGCTCTCAAGCGGGCCGTGAGCGACGTAGCCGAGGCAGACACGCTGCGAATCCTCGCCGAACTTCAGCGCGCGAACCCGGGGCGACCCCTCGTCGACACGCTGTTACAGCTCGCCGACGTCATGGATGAAGATCTCGCGAGCTTGCACGAAGCATCCAAAGTAGCGCTCACGGCGCTCGAAGATGCCGAGGCTGCGACCCCGATACTCAGGCGCTGTTTGAAGGCAACCGCAGCCGCCATGTCTGAAGAAGCAGCCCCCGACGCGACTCAGCTCACCGCCTGGACCATCGATCAACTGGTGACCCTCGCTTTGTCCCAGGACGATGCGCAGACCGCCCACGGCTTGCTGGTCGACGGCGCCGCACTGCCCTTCCCCACTGAGAAAACCATCGCTTTGCGATTCCAGGCCGCGCAGATCGCAAACGCCCACCTGGGCAACGCGGAACGCGCCATCGAGCTATGCCGCTCCGTGCTGGAAGACAACGCCGAGCACGGCGACACCATCACCCTACTCGGCCATTTGTTTGATAGCACCGGACAACTAGACGAACTGCTGTCCTTGCGGACCCGCGAATTGGAGCTGGAGCCGCCCCTCGAAGCTCGCCTCGCTCTGCGCCTGGAAATCGCTCGGGTGATGGCAGCGCTCTCCCACGATGCGGCTGACCAAATCGCGATCCTCGAGAAGAACCTCCACGAACACCCCGCTCATACCAGCTCTGTCGACGAGCTTTGCAAGTTGCTCGAGGCCCAGTCGGAAACGGATCGACTGTTTGAACTCCTCACCGAACAAGCTCAGGTCGCCAGCGAAGCGCTCGGTGGCACCGAAGCCGCCGGCATGTGGGCCCGAGCGGGTCGCCTAGCTCAAGAAAAACTAGAAGACGAAGACCGCGCTGTCGACGCCTATACCCACGCCGTAGAGTTGGCCGCCGACATCGACACTCTCGACCGCCTATCCGCAATCTGGGTATCTCGTGAGAGATTCGGAGCCGCCGTCGGCTACCTCACCCAACGTTTAGAGCTAACCGAGACGAACCCCAGTGTGTTTGAAGACCGACGGGACGTCGTGGCACGGCTGGGCAACGCGCTCAGTGCCCATGGCAACAATTCCCTGGCTATCGAATACTTGACCGCCGCCCTCGAGCTGGATCCTGCTGGAAACGACGTCCGAGCCCTACTCGCCAAGTTGTACAAGGCCACTGAAGATTGGGCCCTGTTGGGACCGCTACTGAGCGGCGGCGTCGAATTCGCGGAAGACTCGGCTCAAAAGATCGAGTTCCTCGTAGAGGCCGCCGACGTTCACAGCCACCGTCTGAACGATCTCGTCGCGGCTGTGCCTCTGCTCGAACGGGCGGTCACGCTATCGCCGACGGATCGGAAACTGCGCCTCGCGCTATCCGACGCCCTTCGCCATTCTGACCGCTACGACGAAGCCCGCGAGCTCCTCGACACCTTGTTGGGCGAATTCGGTCGCCGCCGGACACCGGAACGTGCTGCGGTTCACTACCACCTCGCTCGAATTTCCCAGGCCCAGGGAGACTTGCTACACGCCATCGAACAACTCGAAGCGGCGTCCAGCATCGTCCGAGGCGATTTGTCCGTGCTTCGTCTGCTCGGCGAGGTCTCTTGCGAACAAGGCGACCTCGAAAAGGGCGAAAGGGCCTACCGAGCACTGCTTCTCCTGGTAGGCCGCAAACAGGCCGTCAAGAGCTCCGTGGCCGGCGACGAGGAGGCCAAGGTCGGAGCGAGCGGTGTTCTTTTCGAGCTACACCGAATCGCCATCAAACAAGGAGCCGACGAACGGGCTCGAGACTTGCTCGAATCCGCATTGGAGGCCGCGCGCGATGATGACGTGGAAGCCGCCCGTTTGGAGGAGGCCCTGCTACGAGCCGGTCACACCGACCTGCTGCTCAAATCTCTGGAGCAGCGACTTGAGAAAGCCAAGGGCCCGGAAGCCGCAGCGGAGGTACTGGCCAGACGCGCCAGCGTGCTTCGGGAACTGGAACGACCCGGCGATGCTATCGAGGCCCAACTGGGCGCTCTGTCTCGTGCACCGCTACTGAGAGGCCTGCTCGCGGACAGCTACCAGCTTTGTTCCGAACTCGACGAAGCGGAACAATTCTTCGGAGTGGCGACCCAGCTGGGATCGTCAGATGAACTGTCGCCAAGCGACGCCTGCGAATTGTGGCTCCAGCTCGGCGGCATCGCCCAGTCGTCTCCCGAGCAGACAGCTCGCGCCGCCGAATACTTCGACTATGCCGGCGAAACGGGGGAGCGACCCCAAGATTGTTTCGATGCGCTGAGCCCCCTCGTTGGCGGACTTGGAGACAATGCGATGAGTCTCCGCTGTTTCAGCCGATACGTCAGCGCGGACGACGAAGTCACGGATCCAGTAGCGTGCAACACCGCGCTATATGAACTGGCAGGTCTCGAACTGCTAGATCCGGCAACCGCCTCCGAGGGTGCCGAACATCTCGAGGCTGCCCTCGACCGGGAACCCCTCCACGACAAGGCCGTCGAGGTTCTCCGCACCGCGCTCGACTCGAACATCAGCGAACCCGCGGTAGTCCAGCTCTTCGAGCGAGTGGCTCGCGAATCCGGCGACCCCGCGACCTTGCTGGTCGCCCTCGGGCACTCCTCGACGCTAGAAGGCGCCAGCATGGACATGGTCCGCGACGCCGTCGAGCTGGCACGTGAACTCAAAGACGGCGCCCAGTTGCAGAAGCTGCTGGGGAGACTGATCGAGCTGGCACGCCAAGACGAGCAACTCAGCGATGTGCTCTGGGCCTTTGGAGATCTCGCCGACATGCTGGAGTCGGCCGGCGACGCCGAAGGAACCGCCACACTCCTGCGAGAAGCCATCCAGACAGCCGAGGCGGTCGACGCCTTCGATATGGAGCTTCGTCTGGCTCGCCTGCTCGCGACAGAGCTGGCCAATCCCGAGAACGCCATCGCAATCTACGAGAGGCTGCTAGCGGAGGACGCTGGCAACATCGTCATCTGGAAGCCGTTGTTGGGGGTGTATCGTTCCGCCGGGCACAAAGAAAAGCTCGAAAGCTTCATGGCTGAGCTCCAAGAAATCGTCAGCGATTCCGATGAGCTGCAAGCCTTGCGCACCGAGCGCGCCCGTGACCTGGCAAGCGACCCGGCTCGCCTGGGTGAAGCCGAAGAAGTTCTCCGCGAAATCCTGGCAGAGGACCCTGACAATGCCGAGGCCTGTGGGCTCCTCTGCCAGCTGCTGGAGAACGACGGTCGCATCGACGAATTACGCGACCTGTTGGAACAATCCCTGCAGTCCGCCAAGGATCGCGGCGAGGAAGAGACCGTCGCGACCCTGGCTCTCCAGATCGCAAAAATGTTGGAGCCCCTCACGGTTGTGGACGCCATCGGCGTACTGAAAGAATCCCTCACCTGGACCTCTCGGAACCGAGACGTTCTTGAGATGCTATTGCGCCTCTACGGCGGAAACGATGTTCCCAACGACCGCGCCGAAGCCATGGAAATGCTGATGGCCATCGAAGTGGGCAACGCCGCCTCCGCCCTGGCTTTGCAAATCGCCGACGTACGCAGCGGCCAAGGCGACGAACAGGGGGTCGAACGGACGCTGGAGGAAGGCTTCCAGGCGAACCCGAGCTATGCCCCGCTCAGGGATCGCCTGATCGCTTGGTACACCACATGTGAAGCCTGGTCGCCCCTGGCTGCCTTGCTCACATCGGACGCGGAAAACCGAACGGACGAGAGGGAGAAAATCGCCCAACTCAGGGCCGCTGCCCGCGTGCTCCACGAAAATCTGGGAGAGACCTCAGAGGCTGCAGAGCTACTTCAGCGGGCCCGAGAGATCGCCCCCGATGACCGCGGATTGCTCACAGATCTGCTCGACTATTACATCGCGACGGACAACTCACTGCCCGCGCTGGAACTAACGGGCATCGCACTCCAGTCCGAGGACTTGGATGATGAGACCCGCGCGCAACTGCTCGGCATACGGGCCCGCCTCACCGCCGACACCTGCGGTGAGAGCCTCGAAGGCCTCTCGTCCGCAGTAGCGGATCTCGATCAAGCCAAAGGCCTGGGTCGCGAAGGGCTCGATTCTATGCTTGTCGATCTGCTGGATCTGCTGCGCACACGCGCCGCCGAAGACGGTCTGGTCGACGACGAACGCAAAAGCTTGGTTCGTCTGGCAGAGCTGCTCCCCAGTGTGGGCGACGCGGATCGCGCAATCCATATGCTGAACATTTGGATCGACGACCACCCCGAGGATCTGGGGATCGCCCAAACCCTCGGCACTTTAGCGACGGAAGCCGGGCGTCACGATGCCGCACTGACAGCGTACACGGTGGTCACCGAACATGGCGATACCAAAGCCAAGGTCACGGCGGTCCTCCGCATGGCGGATCTCTACGAGCAAGCCGGCGATCCTCTCGCCGCCAAAGATGCGCTCACCCGGATCGGCAATGAGGCCCCGGGAGCCACCGAAATCAAGGAACGACTTCGTGGCATGTACGAAGCCGCGGGAGCCTACGCAGATATCGCGGGGCTACTGGTCAGTGATGCCAAAGAAGCGGAAACAGAAGAAGAGCGCTACTCGCTTCTCTGCGACGCGGGACGCATGTACCTCCAGCTGGAGGATCGCGTCGAAGACGCCTTTCACCTATTCCAAGAAGCGCTGGAGCTGTTGCCGGGCGAATCCAAAGCCACGATCTGCCTCTCGGAAGCGTATCTGCAGGTTGGACAAATCCAAGATGCAGCGAGCCTGCTAGACGAGGCGATTCGCGCCAAGAACAAGAAACGCTCCCCGGCACTTGCCGAACTGCAACACGCCATGGCCAAGGTGGCACGAGGCGCCGGCGATACCGAGGCGCTGTTTGCCTGGCTCGAGGCGGCGCTGATGAGCGATCGTCAGAATGGCGCCGTGGCCGCTGAGCTGGCGGAGGCTGCCATGGCCCGGGAAGACATGGATCTGGCCGTCAAGGCACTCCAGGCAGTCACCCTATTGAAGACTCCGGGCCCCATGTCCAAGGCCGAGGCCTATTTGCGCCAGGGGCAAATAGCTCAGCGTCGCGGCGACGCGAAAAAGGCAACCCTGCTCGCGAAGCGCTCCCTCGCCGCGGACGGTAACTACGAAGAAGCGAAAGCCTTCATCGCCGAACTGGGCTGAATCGCAAACCGCGGGGGTGGCTCTATCGGAGCCACGCCCCCATGCAGCTAACGGTGACTGCCACGAAGAGCAGCCAGCGAAGGGTGGTTGCGCGGATCGTCAAGGCAGTGCGCACGCCGATCTGAGATCCGGCGACCGTGGCACATGCCAGCAATAGGCCAATCGACCAGCAAACCTGCCTCGCCAACGCGAACACCAGCAGCGAGACGGTGCCAAAAACCAACACCACGGCGAGCTTTAAGGCGTTGCCGCGAACCAAATCATAACGAAGGACGCCGCACAACATGCCGAGAAGAAGAAAACCGACCCCGGCTTGAACGAAGCCACCGTACACGCCGGTCGCGAACATTCCGAACCAGGTAGACGGGCGCAGCGAGCGGGGTTCGCCCTGGCTTTCGTCTGGCAACCAGTTTGGGCGTAGCAGCATCACCAACGCCACCACCACCAACGTGCTGAGCAGCGCGGGCTTCAGCCAGAGCCTGGGTACTTGCGTCGCCAACAGAGCGCCGCCCAAAGCGCCGAGTACGGTCGGCAGAGCCAGCGCCCCTAAATTCCGCCACTCGACACGCCCTTTTCGGTGAAAACCCCAAGTTCCGGATACCCCTTGAGCCACCACGGCCACGCGATTCGTCCCGTTCGCGATATCAGCCGGCAATCCAAGCAGGATCAGCAGCGGGAGCGTCAACATCGATCCGCCTCCGGCCAGCGTATTGATGAACCCGCAAGCTACGCCCGCGAGCATCAATAACCCGATGAGAAGCGGCTCGCCAAAAGTCATCATTGGGGGGTCACGAGGACTATTGCCGCCACCATCGGCCCGCCTCGGTCGCGGACCCGCTGCCCGCCGCGAGGCCGTGGATAACGTCAAACCTGCGTCTCCGGTCGCTCATGAGCCACTTGTGTATGTACTGCACTTCACCAATTTTTCTAGATTTTCAGCAACCGTCGCGACCGTTCACCCAGGAACTACGAGATGCTCTTTTCGACATGTTAGGCTTTGTGGCCATGACGGATAAGGACGACCAGGCCAAGAACGCGGATCCAGCAACCGGGCAGGAGCCCACGCAGACCCCTCCCCCTGCTGCCACCTTCGTTCCGGCAGACTTGTCGGCAGCCCACGGAATTCCCCCGGCGATGGTGGGCGTGGCGGCAATTGTCGGGCTGGTCATGGGATTGGGCTTGGGAGCCCTGGCATTCGGCGAAGATTCAGGCGAGTCCGCCGCCCCGGCACCAAGCGCGAAGCCGGTTAAGAAAGCTCCCCCCAAGGTACTGAGCGTCGTCGACAAACTCCGGGCAGCCGATCACGATACGATGGAGGCCTACAGCGAGAAGGATCCAATCAGCCTCGAAACTGAGGAATTGTTCGCGCTGCATGAAGGCAAAGCCACGCAGAAACGCCTCGCCCTGGAGGGATATGCGGAGCAGTTGGAAGGGGTAAACCTCCTAGAAGACTCCGACAAACTCGCTCGGCTCAAGGAATTCGCACGGGATCCCGACACAATGATCCCCACCCTACGACTCATCGCCAATATGGATTCTGCCCTTGGCATGGACCTGCTTTATTACTTTTGGATCGGCACCAAGCGCGAGAATGCTCTCACCAAGTTGTCCCAGGTCATGGTGCACAGCAAGGACCTGCGTGCCAAGGCATCTCCGGCACTCGCCGTGGCGATCGATTTGCGTGAGGCCCTCAAGAAGGACCCGCCCGTATGCGAGACATTCGCGGATTTGATTCCGCGCATCACGGAGGTCGCCGATAGCCGCTCCCACCGACTGGTGGCCAAACTGTTTCGCGATAGGGGCTGTGGAAAGACCAAGCGTGAAGACTGCTACGCCTGTATCCACGAGGACAAGAAGCCCCTCAAAGTGGCGCTGGCCGCTACCCGTACCCGCAAAGCCCCCAAAGTACGCTAAGCACCTGGGCTCGGCCAGGCTCTAGCTCTGTCGCGACTACGACCCGGGACGACCGACAGGTCGCTCTCGTCCGTCCCTTGGGCCCGTGGGGCGGAAAGCCCACCGTACTCTGGCGGTTGAGGGCTATTTCCGGGGCTGTATTTTGAGTGGCAATGGCAGAATTGCCGATTTCTCTTCGCCATACAGGAAGGCATAGGAGCCGCGGCTCGCCAAAACACGTTTCGTGTAGCGGCGAGTTTCTCGAAAGGGAATCGTTTCGACCCAGACATCGAACGCAAGGTGTCCGCGCTCTCGCATCCAGCGGCGCGGCCGCCCCGGCCCGGCGTTGTAGCCGGGAATAGCCATCAGCGGGTTGCGCCGGAACTGCTTGGTCAGGTGGGCCAAGACGCGAGAGCCCAGGGCGATATTGATTCGCGGCTTCTTGAGGGCTGCAATATCAGACGGCAGACCTGCTCGCTTCGCGTAGAACCGGGCGGTGGGCAAGATCAACTGCATCAACCCATAGGCCCGAGCGGGGCTCTCGGCGCCGGCCTCGAAGGCCGATTCCTCACGCATGACGGCGTAGATCAAGTGCTCGGGCACGCCGGTCTTCTGGGACTCCCGCGTCACGATTCCGCGGTGGGGACGCGGAAAGGCCAGGCGCCAGGCTTGTACCCAATCCCCTGCAGGCCAGCGTTCGAACCAATCGGACAACCTTCCCCGGGCGACTCGATGGGATAATTTTGCGGACCCTGCCTGAGAGTAAAGCAGCGCTATGCCCCACAAGATTTTCGGTCCGAGCTCGCGCCCAAGTCCTAGCGCCGAGACTTCGGTCCGTGCCAATTCGATTTCTCCGACGCGCAGAAGCTCGAGAATTCGTTGAAAGCCCGGGGCTTCAAACACCGCATCGTGCTCGAAGCGAAAAGTTTCAGCCTGAGCTCGTTCGATGCCCGCGCGACGCGCCAGGTTGGCCCGGGCTGGTTCGGCTGCCGTCAGCCTCGAGTGGGACTGCTGCATGTAGTAGGAGAACGGCAGTTGCTCGATAATCTCTGCCAGCAGCCTCGCGGCCTCTGTCTTCTTTCCCACTTGGTCCAGAGCCCTCGCGAGAAAATATCGTTCGCGGCCAGCCCACTCGTGTCCCCGAGCCTTATCCAGCGGGGTCGCCAGTGACGCCGCTCGCTCCAGTACGGGCAAGGCGTTCTTCCAGTCGCCGCGCTCAATGTTTCTCAACGCCAGGCGAAACATCCCGTCCAGCACCATATCTCCGGCGGGGTAGTCGTTGGGCATCGCCGTCAGCATCTCAGTGAAGCGTTTGACGTCACCCATCACGTGATAGCTCATGGCGGCCCGTAGCCGCGCGTCGTCAGCCAAACGATGGGTCGGAGCTTCCTTCTCCAATTGTGCGTAACGTTTGACCGCCAGCTTGTGACGTTTGTCGGCTGCCGCGTATTTCCCCGCTAGGTACAGCGAGCGAGCGCGCAGATCCGGCTCTTTGCAGAATCGGATTACATCGTTAAAAATATCCGACGCCTTGCCCCACTTGCGGGTCCCGGCCAGCGCCTTGCACCGGAGGAAAGTCGCCTCGCAGCCGAGCTGTCCCCAACGGTCACGTCGTCGCAGACCGGTCGACAAGGATTCGCCGAGGATAGCCGCGTTCGAAAACTGGCGGCCCGCGACCTGAGCGCGTAAGCGCACCATCTGGTCCTCAAGGGAGAGCCCACGATAGTGCACGCGCTCCTTGACCGGCAGCAGAGCGAGCGCTCGTTTTTCGATCTCGCTCGCCCGTTTATCGGTATGGCCCACCAGACGCCAGTGCCGAGCATGTTTCAGCGCCTCGACAATGAGCACAAGGAGCACAGAATTTCCGGCATCCGCGCTAACCGACTCCAACAAGTTTTCCGCTAAGAGAAGCTCGGTCCGTCTGCGATCGCTATCCGGCAGCTTGAGCTCCAACACTTCGCGTAGGGCGCGCGCCGCCCGCCCGCGTTCCCCCAATTGAGCCGCCGATTCCGCCGTCAGCAGCTGCCCCGGCAACGTTGGGGGAATGTCCGTAGGGATCTTCGCGAGGGACTCAAGCGCCAGCTTGGGAAATCCGGCCCGCAGCAACATGCGACCGGCTCCGAGAGAGGCATAGGGAGCGAGGGGGCCCCCCAGGAGCGCAGATGCTTGAAACTGAACTCCCGCCTCCTCTATCTGTTCCGATCGCTCCAATAGGCGCGCCAACAGGAAATGCCACGCAGCCTTGTTGGGTGTATCAGGCGCCTGAACCAATAGCTGCTTATGCAACAACGCGGCGGCCTGGGCCGGCTTGTCGCTCTCCACGGCGTCCCGAACCGAGTGCAGAGCCGGCGCTGCCAGTAATGGACGAAAGTCCCGGAGATCCAGCGGCACAGGCGCCGGCACCGGTTCCACCGAGCCCGGAAGCACCGAAACACTCGCCAGTTGCGCGCCCGTCTCGGATCCTCGCCTCACCGGCGAGTTTTGCGCCGAACAGGACACCAGAATCGGAAGTGCTAGCGCCCAAACGGGAAATCGAAACATCAGCAATCAGTTATCGCGCTGGGTCCAAGACGTCAAAAATGCGTCGTTTGCCTCTTCCTCGTCGGTGGCTTCGTCAGCGCGCTTTTTCTCAGCCACCAGCTTGCGCTGGTGGCTCTTCACCGCCAATTTTGCCCGAGCCGCCTCTCGGAAAGACGCCGCGTCCCCCTGGGCTTGCTGATTCGCGGAAACAAGCTCTGCCGCGGCCTGTTCCGCACTACGCTGCAAAACTTGCTGTTTGACCGCTGCATTCCGGCGGGAAACAGCCTGTTGTACCATATCGCCAGCAGTTGCGAGACCGCGGTCAAGACGGGCTCTCTCCGCTACGGCTTGGGACGCTATGTTTTCGGCAGCTTCCCGACTGGCAGACGCTGCCCGCTCACCCGAACGGCGGGCATCTTCCGCGCGCTCCATGGCGTCGGCGGCGCACAGCCGAGCTTCCGCCTCGTCGGCATCTCGCAGGCGCGTGACCGCCTTCAAGCTATCGATTGTCCTGGAGGAGCCTTTCGCCATGCACAGCTACCCAAAGCTCAGGAAGGTGGCGCGACGGTCTGTTTGCCTGCGCGCTTCCACCCCCTGATCCCAACCGGCAGCACTTTCACTGTGGTGTAACCAGCGGCGAGGGCTCGCTGCGCCGCGCCCTCGGCAGCTCCGCAAAGAGTGCCCGAACAGTAAAACACCAGTGCCTCCACTCGGGATTCCGGCAGCAGCTTCATGTCGTACTTCCGCCCGTCGAGCAGCGTCGCGGTGGGGATGATCCCATATTTTTCCCGAGTAGCCGGGCCGTTCGCGTCAAACAGCTTCGGCGGCACAGCTTCCGCCAGCATTCCGCTCAACTGATTGACGTCGATCTTGATGGCTTTCGCTACCGGCCTCTGCTCACAGGCCAGAAAATGCATGGAGAGCAGTAGGGCAGCGATTGTCTGAATACATCGGGTCATGGGAGCTCCACGGGTCGCCCGTCAGGGACAAGGCAAACTACGCCAAGGATGCGGGAACTGCCAGCACAGCGGGCTGTGCGTAGCGCGCGCCCCGCGTTTCAGAAACCGCCCCAACAACCACACTAAAACGCCGGAATCATTAGATTTTACCAAATCCAGGCCTCGGCTAAATTCGCACGCTGGCTAATCCCGGGAGCGCGCGTGCCATTCCTGAACACTGCGTACTTCCGGAGTGCCGCGGCTCACCAATGACCACGCCTCCAGGGCGCCCACCGCTGCCACCGCTGCGGCGATGGTGGTGTAGTAGGGCACGTTGCCGAGCAGAGCGTTCCGACGAATCGAATAGCTGTCTCGAATACCTTCGCTGTCGCTAGTGTTAACGACCATTTGAATTCGCCCCTCTTGGATCTGATCGACCACGTGGGGGGAGCCCTGCAAGACCTTGTTCACGCTCTCCACAGGGATACGCGCGCGACTGATGGCCTCGGCGGTACCGCGGGTCGCGACAATATCGAACCCCAAGTTGCGCAAACGGCGCGCGATAAAACAAGCCGTCTCCTTGTCGGAATCACGCACGCTAATGAAGACACGGCCGTGTGTCGGCAGGCGCCCACCAGCCGCAAGCTGACTCTTCCCGAAGGCAAGAGACTCGTTGGAGGCGATGCCCATGACTTCGCCCGTGGAACGCATCTCCGGTCCTAGAATGGTATCGACGCCCGGAAACTTGTCGAAAGGAAAGACGGACTCTTTCACTGCAACGTGTTTCGGCAAGTCGCCCTCTTCAATCTTGAGGTCGTCCAGGCTGTGACCCACCATGACCTTGGCGGCAATTTTCGCGATGGGGCGCCCGGTCGCTTTGGAGACGAAGGGCACCGTACGGGAGGCTCTGGGGTTGACCTCGATGACGTAGATCTCATCGCCACGAATGGCGTACTGCACATTCATCAGCCCGATCACGCCCAACTCCAGAGCCAAGGCGCGTGTATTCTCTTCGATCCGCGCGACCACATCCGACGGCAAGGAATGGGGCGGCAACACGCTGGTCGAGTCCCCTGAATGGACTCCAGCCTCTTCGATATGCTGCATGACACCGCCGATGACACAGCGCTTGCCATCGGAGACACAGTCCACATCGACTTCCGTCGCGTTCTGAAGAAACTCGTCAATCAGCAACACTTGATTACCGGCCTCTCGGGCGGCTTCCATGGCTAGCTCCGCGTAGGCTTCGAGATCGTGCTCCGTGTGGCAGATCATCATCGCTCGCCCGCCCAAGACATAGGACGGCCGAACCAATACCGGCAATCCGATATCGCTGGCGAACTGGCGCGCTTCGGCCAGCGTTTTGGCGATGCCCGCCCGCGGTCGCTTCAGAGCTAGCTTGGTGAGCAAGGCTTCAAAACGTTCGCGATCTTCGGCGCGATCGATAGCGTCAGCGCTCGTGCCTAGCAGCTTGATACCGTTCTCTTCGAGAGCAACGGCGAGCTTGAGCGGGGTTTGGCCACCGAACTGGACAATCACGCCGAGCAACTCGCCCTTGGACGCCTCCACTTTGCAAATCGCCAGCACGTCTTCCAGCGTCAGAGGCTCAAAGTACAATCGATCCGACGTGTCATAGTCGGTGGAAACAGTCTCTGGGTTGCAGTTCACCATGACCGCTTCGATGCCCAACTCCCTCAGGGCGTAGACCGCATGGCAGCAGCAGTAGTCGAACTCGATGCCTTGACCGATGCGATTGGGCCCGCCGCCTAGAATGATGGCCTTCTTCTTCGACGAGACATCGGCTTCGCTCTCGCTCTCGTAGCTTGAGTACAGATAGGGCGTCTTCGCAGGGAACTCAGCAGCACAGGTATCCACCCGGCTGTACACAACCTCTACTCCGAGTTCGACCCGGCGACGGCGCACCTCAGCTTCAGAGCCGCCCGAAAGGGCTGCGATCTGTGCGTCACTGAAACCCAACCGCTTGCTGTCACTCAAGAGCTGCTCGTCCAGTTCCTTGGAAGCGGCGATGCGTTTCTCGTGATCGAGCAATCGCTGAATTTGCACAAGGAACCAGCGATTGATCTTCGTTTCCTCGAAGGTTTCGTCCACGGTCAGACCAAGGCGCATGGCGTCCGCCACGTAAAACAAGCGGTCACAAGTCGGTACGCTGATCTGAGCTGTCACCGCGGTCTTCAGTTCGTCCGCGGACGGAGGCGGCAAGGTTTGGCGCGGCTTCACCACCGGCGGGGCATCGTGAACCATATCGCGCTTGCCGTCGGGTCGAGGCAACAGCCGGTAGTCAATGCGGTCAATGAGGCTAACCAAACCCTCGCGGCCGATTTCCAAAGAGCGGGCGGCCTTCTGCAACGCCTCGGGGAAAGTTCGCCCGAAGCTCATCACCTCGCCCACGCTCTTCATCTGGGTTCCAAGGCGCGGATCGGATCCTGGGAATTTTTCAAACGCGAAACGCGGCCATTTGCAAACCACGTAGTCGAGGGTAGGCTCGAAGGCGGCGCTGGTGCCTGTGATGTCGTTCTTGAGCTCGTCGAGGGTGAAACCCACGGCCAACTTCGCGGCGATCTTCGCGATGGGATACCCCGTCGCCTTCGACGCCAAAGCACTGGAGCGCGACACTCGAGGGTTCATCTCGATGACGATCACGCGACCGTCCTCCGGGTTGATTGAAAACTGAACGTTGGAGCCGCCGGTCTCGACGCCGATTTCGTGCATCACCGCGCGCGCGGCATCCCGCAGGCGCTGGTACTCCCGATCGGTCAAGGTCATGGCCGGAGCGACCGTGATGGAGTCACCGGTGTGCACGCCCATCGGATCCAAGTTCTCGATGGTACAGATGACGATGAAGTTGTCGTTCTTGTCGCGAATGACTTCGAGCTCGTACTCTTTCCAGCCAAGCAAACTCTCTTCGACGAGTACCTCGGTGGTGGGCGACTGCTGAAGCGCCCACAAGATCTTCTCCTCGAACTCTTCTTTGTCGTTCACGATGCCACCGCCGGCACCGCCCATCGTGTAGCTAGGGCGAAGAATGCACGGGAACCCGGTCATTTTCGAGATCGCCCAAGCCTCTTCGAGGTTGTGGGCATGACCGGACCGGGCCGAGTTGAGACCGGCGCGCTGCATCGCTTCTTTGAACAGCTGACGATCTTCGGCCATGCGAATGGCGTCGACCGATGCGCCGAGCAGTTTCACCCCGTGTTTGGAGAGAATGCCGCTGTCATGAAGCTCAAGCGCCGCGTTCAGTGCGGTTTGTCCACCCAGGGTGGGCAGCAAGGCGTCCGGTCGCTCACGCTCGATGATGGTTGTGATTGTCTCTTTATCAATGGGCTCGATGTACGTCCGACGCACCAATTCGGGGTCCGTCATGATGGTCGCGGGGTTCGAGTTGACCAGCACCACGTCGTAGCCGAGTTCGGTAAGAACCTTGGCGCCCTGGGTACCCGAGTAGTCGAACTCGCAGGCCTGTCCGATCACGATGGGACCAGAACCAATCAGCAGAATTTTTTGGATATCGTCACGGCGGGGCATAGATTTTCCGGCGCGCCGAGGGCGGGGTAGCTGAAACGCGCGCTACCCGCCGACCTAGCACGACCACTCGGGAAATAGGGCCCACTTCTCCGCCGCCCGCGGAGCTTCCCACACGCGGATTTCCACCTCGCCAAACCGCCGGCCGGGCCCCCATTCCGCTTCCGGCCAGAAGTAGCAGAAATATTGCTTTCTTCGCTAATTCCACCCCAAATCGGGGTCTGTCGACGTGTCCTCCGTCGATCGAGCGGCCTGCGCGCCGTAAAAGGAGATCTCATGTCGCCGCTCAACTCTCAGCCGGCCCGCCTCCTCCTGGGGCGCTCGTCCCGCTGCCCGCTTGCCCCCAGACGCCGCTACAGCCGCCAGTTCTGGAACACCGCCCTCATCTGTCTAGGTTTGCAGCTGATTTTTGTTCTGCCGGCTGCCGGACAAAGCCAGACGGACGAGCTGGCTCGCCGACACTTCGAGTCCGGTGCGTCCTATCTCGAACAGTCCGACTACGAGTCCGCGCTACGCGAGTTCAAAAAATCCTACGAGCTATCGGAGCGTCCAGAAATCTTGCTCAACCTAGCCCTTGTTCACGAGCGCACCGGCGACTGGGAACACGCGATTTCCGCCATCAACAAGTTCATCGCTGCGGCTCCAGAGAGTGAACGGATTGGTACGTTGAAGCTCCGCCGCGACAACTTACAAAAACGTCTCGACGAGCAGCGAGCGGCGGAAGCCATGACAGCCCCCGCCCCCGCAGAGACCGAGGAAAAGACGAGTCCAGAGCCGCCGCCGCCGCCCGCCGCCGCCGCGGACGAGCCGGACCGAACCTGGGCCTACGTGTCCTTGAGCTTGGGAGGAGTCGCCGCCCTGGGTTCGCTGATCACCGGCTTGGTCGCCGCCAGCGAGTATAGCAGCGCCGAAGGAGCCTGCAGCCCCACCTGCACCGACGACGAGGTATCGACGGGCACACGAATGGCCACGACCAGTACTGTTCTGACAGTGGTCGCCGTCGCGGGCGGTGCCCTGGGTGCCTACTTTTGGTTCTACTCCAGCCCTGAGGTGACCGCCGACGCCGCTAGCTACACTCCCGACTGGGGCGTAAAATTCTCGCCCCATCAGGCGAGCACTCAAGCGCGGTGGAGTTTCTGATGCCGGCCACCCACCTTTCACGGTTGGGCGCGATCGCGTTATTCGCGACTACCGGCTGCTCCTTCTGGTTCGACTTTGAGGAGCTGCAGACCGAGACCACTGAGCTCGGACAAGACGCCAGTACGCCGGGGAACGACGCTGCCCCAGTGGAAATTTGCACTGCGGAATCGTGTAAGGACACCGACCCCTGCACCGACGACTACTGCGACAGCGACGGCGAGTGCGTGCACGACGCCAAAGTCAGAATCGTCGAAGACAGAATATTTGACCCACTCGTGGCCGATGAAATCCATCAGTCCACGCTCGTGGCAAGCAACAACACCTTCTTCGTCTCGGTCTTCAAGAGTGACAGTGAAGTGCATGATACGGAAATTTATCAGTTCACCGACACCGCTACGACGCTAGGGCTCCCGACGTCAGTCGACGCCATCGAGCTATCCGGCATCCCGGAAGCAGAAGCGGCGACCACGACACCGGTAAGCGCCCTCGGCATGGTAGTCGCTGGCACCAGCCCCTTCCAACTCGTCGGCTATGCCGCCATCGGTGATTCGCTGTCCGGGGCTGCCAAAATCGCCCGCTTCGAGTTCGGCGCCAACCTGACAGTGACCGACGCGCGCAGCGTTACCCAGGTTCCCCTCTATTTGGCGGATCGTCAGAGACACCCCGTCGTGTGGCAACTCAACAACAATGAACTGCGCGCCGCCTGGCGATCGGCGGAGACCGGCTTGTACCTTCACCCGGGCGGCCGCTCCATAATCGCCTACGCGGATCCGGCAACGCCGGACATGGCGCCGGGCGAGTCCGTCCTCGATGTGGCCGCGATGACGGACACCGCAGGCGGAGCCGCCGTTCTATGGACGAACGCCAGCGGCGAACTTCGTGCTCAAGCGGAGGGCGACAACACGAGCAGCTTGCTCGAGCAGTGCGGGGCTTCGCCCCACACCTTGGTCTCTCTCTCCACCGCCAGACTAGGCACCACCGACGCGTTTTGGTTCGCCAGTTTCACCCAGGTGGATCCCATCAGTTCGGAGTTCGGCATTGTTCAGTGCATCCCTGACGCAGGATGCATCAAACCCTTCACCTGCGGGTCGGAGAACGCTTCGGTCATTGCCGACCAGTACAGCTCGGTCTTCGCTCACACAACTCGTCAACAGGATCCCGACTACGTGAGTTACTTCGTCTCGGTGACCCCCAGCATTGTCGATTCAACCGGCGTGCTCGAGCTACAAGGATCCATACAAATTGACGACCCCGAAGCCGGCGCCTCACGCAGTCTCGGAACGGTGAGCTTGGGCGAAAACGACACGGCCCGAGTCCCCCGCTCACCTCACGTCGCCATCGTGGCACCCGACAAAGTAGTGACCACTTGGATCCAAGCCGCCGCCGACGGCAGCGGAGACGAATTGCACGTCACCCGGCACCGCCTCTGCTTGCCCGAGCAAGAGACTCTGTGAAGGGCAACTGCTGATGCAGCGCGAGCATCGCCTGCTCACGTAGCTAGGGCACAATCGCCCGGATCCATCACCTCCGCTGGCACAGTTGGCACAGGGAAACCGCTATAACCAGCTGAAATCACTCGCCCTTCGGCATGGCATATCGGTTGCAGTGATCTCTGACGGACAGAGTATTCACGTAATACTGGCACTCGAAGGACACAGCTCATGCGCTCACTACGTTTTTATGGATCTTGGCTCACTGGGGCGGCGCTTGCCGCTAGCCTGAGCGGCTGTCTCAGCGATGACAGGCGAGAGCCCACGGTGACTGATCCCGCTCTCTCTCCCGCCGCCACGACAGCTCACTTGACCCGCGCCACCGACTGCGAAGATCTGCTTGCTCGCATCCAGGCGGACGCCATCGTCAAACTCGATTTGGCCGCCGAACAAGCCCTCAGTGTATTCGAAAACGACGGGATAGACGGCTGGGCAGTCGCCGAAGACGGCACGTTCGACATGGGACCCGCAATACCCCCCACGGTGGGCGGCATGGAGCTAGATGGGACGGGGACCGGGGGCGGTGAAACGACGAGCAGTAACGCCGGGAGCAGCGATCCTGTGTCAACCGGGCCCACCAGCGTCTCGGAAACGAATACCCAAGTCGCCGGCGTCGACGAAGCCGACATCGTGAAAACGGACGGCGAAAACATTTACCTGCTGCACGGCAGCGAACTCTTCGTTCTCGATAGCTTCCCAGCCGCGTCCACCGCGATCACAGCCCAAGTCAGCCTTGAGGGAACGCCAGCAGAAATGTTCGTGCGCGACGGGAAGGCCGTTGTCTTCTCAACAGTTTGGGACGACGGCACCTTGGAAGCAGCTGGCTCAACCGAGCCGGCAGACATCGATGACTACGGCTACTACGGTGGTCGCAGCTACACGAAAATCACCGTCGTGGCTGTCAGCACCGCCGAGCTCGTGACCACCCGGGAGCTCTACGTTGAGGGCTCCTACTTGTCTTCGCGACTGCACGGTAACGCCGTTCGGGCGCTAGTCACAGACGGCTTCCGATCGCCTCAGTATTACCCCAACTTGGAATACTGGGACGCTTTTGGGCGGGAGTACGACGAGATCGAGTTGGAGCTCCAGATCGACGATTGGAAAAAGCGCATGACGCGCGACATTGAGGCAACGGAGCTAGCCGACTGGATCCCCGAGGACCGCGAGAAGTCAGCCGACGCGATATCCGCCATCGCCCCCAGCTGCGCCAACTACTACATCCCCGATCCGGGAATGACCGACTCCGGCATCACCAGCATCGTCACCCTCGATCTCGACGACATCGATGCAGCACCCCGGCGCGCCGCCATCCTCGGCGGGGGCTCCACGGTTTATTCGAGCAAAACCAGCCTCATCCTGGCCCATAACGACTGGCGGGCCCAAAGCCTCAGCATCAGTGCAGAGCAGACGCTCTTACATCAATTCGCCCTCGACGGTCTGGAGACCGCGTACACGGCGTCCGGGATGGTACCGGGACATGTGCACAATCAATTCTCCATCGACGAGGCCGACGGGGTGATCCGCGTCGCCACCACTGGCAACAGCTGGAGCGAAGGCTCTCAGATCGGCGCCTTTCGGGATCTGCGAACGGTCAACACGGTATTCACCTACCAAGCAACCGACAACACACTCGTCAAACTAGGCTCAACGGGCGAGATGGCACCGGAGGAGCGAATCACCTCAACCCGATTTATCGGCGACCGAGCCTACGTCGTGACTTTCCGCCAGGTTGACCCCTTGTTCGTTGTGGATCTGTCGGATCCAGCATCCCCCACGGTTCTCGGCGAGCTCAAGATCCCCGGATTCAGTGAGTACATGCACCCCCTCGGGGACGATCACTTGCTAACCATCGGGCGAGAGGGCACGGACGACGGGATGATCCTTGGTCTCGCACTCCAGATCTTCGATGTCTCCGACGCGACGAACCCGGTGCTGCGCCATATCCACACCATGCCGGGGTCCTCTCAGGTGGGTTGGGATCACAAAGCTTTCACCTACATGGCGGAGTTTGGCTTGCTCGCCTTCCCGCGGACGAGTTACGAGACGGGGTTCTCCAGCACCCTCGAAGTGTTCCGGGTCAACATTGAAGACGGCTTCCAGCCCCTAGCCTCTATCGAGCACGCGGATCTCATCGTCGAGAGCTGCAATAGCGGGGGCACGTCCTTCGACGAGTCCTACTACTACTGTCAGCCTTCCACCGATGTTCGGCGGGGTCTATTCATCGACGACCACGTGTACTCAATCAGCTACGGCGGGGTGATGGTCCACAACCTCAACGATTTCGATACGACCGTAGCGAGCGTCGTGCTGCCTCAGGCGTACCTGTACGACGGCTACTACGACGATGTCGGAATGAGCCTGCCGCCGATGGGAGAGGGTCCCGACGTCATGGAACCCGGCGTCGAAGAAGGCCCCAGCGAAGTCGACCTTAGCGAACCGTCTATTGACGGCCGTGCAGCCTCCGATAACGGCGGTGAACCGGCCGCTATGTAGCGTCCGTCGCTAGAGCGCGATCGCCCAACCAGCTGTGGGCGATCGCCGAAGCTCTGCCCCACAGCTGGCGCCCTCCGGCGTCCGGACGCCGGACAAAACCAAAGCGTCTTAACTCAATCCCAAGTCGCGGAGAATCTGACGATACCCCGTGACTTGTCTGAATCATCGACGGTCATCTGCGCACGGCCACCCACCAGGTCCACTCCCCCCAACAGCCCGCCCTTCTGAGCCGAGATCACGGCGGGCTCAGTCCCTTCGGCAGGGGCATCGACCACAGTCAGCACCGCGGATTTTCCGTCCTCGCCTTTGGTGAAGGAAAAGGTGCCTAAGTTTTTACCGGCCGCATTCAACGCTAGCGGCGACATCTTCAACACCCCGCCAGGAGTTCCGAACGCTCGGATCACCGTGGACGCCCAGGAGTTGAAGAGCGGAACCTTGTGGATCCGCTGGGAGAATTCTCGCCAAAAGGTCACTTGCCCCTCGAGACCCAGCTCATCGTACAAGGCGATGGTGAGTTCGTTGCTCAGTGCCGCCGGGATCCAATCCGTTACGGGAGCTTCGTCGATGACCGCCAGACACCGTGGGCTGATCCGAGCCAATACTCGCGCCGACACCGTGGGTCCCAAGGCGCTGATCGCGTTCTTCTGTTCCTTAAGAATGCTGACTCGGTAGGCGGGTGTTGTGCCCACCGCCCGGGCGGGCAGCGCGATCAAACTAGCGTCGTCCTCTTCAGCGCGAGATGTAGACGAAAGCGTAGAGGGACCAGAGATCCCGGGACGGCTCAGGCTATCGGAGTCCAAGGCGGAGGCTGCTGCTCCGAATGGAAGCTGCGTTTCGGCATCGCTAGAGGACCCGTCTTCCATGCGAGGGGGTTTCGTAGACCGGCTCGCGGCATCGGCAGATCGGCGTCGGGACGCGCCCGCAGCCAGACGGGACCAGTAACGCACCAGCTCTTCTTCCCGGTTGAGCGCATCGCTCAGGGTCATTTCAACGAAACTCGCCACATCGTCAGTCGTGCCCAGACACCCGCACTGCAGCGCCGAATCCGTCAGCGCTGCATGAAAGTCTGCGGCCGTCGCATATCGCTCAATCGGAAGGTGACGCAACGCCATGTCGACCGCGCGCGAAAGCTGAATCGGCACGTCCAAACATTTCGATGAGACTCCCGGAATATCCTGACTCAGAAGCTTCAACATCGATTCCGCGTCGGTCGCGGCAGCGAACAAACTCTCCCCCGTCATAGCCTCCCACGCCACCACGCCAGCCGCGAAAATGTCGACCCGCGGCGATAATCTCCCCCCGGCGTCGAGCTGCTCCGGCGCCATGTAGCACAACTTGCCTTTCAGCTCGGCGCTCTGGGTTGGACCCAAGTGCCCATGGGCGTGAGCGATTCCAAAATCCGTAACGCGGGCAATTCCATCCACACCGACAATGATGTTTTGTGGCGACACGTCGCGATGAACAATCGCCAGCGGCTTTCCATCGCCATCGCATAACTTATGAGCAGAGTGTAAACCAGCGAGTACGTCCAACAAGATGCGCACACTCACTGGCAAGGGGATGCGCGCCCCGCTTTTTCTGGCCGAAGCGAACAGCGACTCAAGCGTGCCGCCCTTAACGTAGTCCATCACAAGGAACAGTTGCCCCCCGCTTTCGTCAACTTCTTGTAGAGCCACCACGTTGGGGTGATGAATGTTGGCAACCAGGCGCGCCTCATCCAAAAATATGCGCCGAAAGTCGTCCTGACTGGCGATGTGAGGGTGAAGCCGCTTGAGCGCCACATAGCGACTGAAGCCACCAAGCCCGGAGCGTCGAGCCAGGTACACCGTCGCCATAGCTCCCGACGCTAGCTCCGCCACGAGCTCGTAGCGATCGATCCTTTCGGGCCCCGGCCCCCCTTGCTCAATCAGTTTCATAGCGACAACTCTGACCGCACAGGGTATCAGACCTCCGCTGACAACGCCGGCAAGAGTGCCACCTCATGTTCCTGTTCAGGTCAGCGGCGCTATAGAGCTGCGCTGCAGGAGAGCCGCTTTTTAGGTCAGTTGCTCGTCGAGGAAGTAGTTAAAATCTTCCGCCTCCTCGTCATGTAGTATCTCGTAAGCATGGCCGGGGCTTTCAGAAGCGAACAGTCGGGCAGACATTTGCGGATTCCCGACCGATCGGGCTAGCGCCGCTAAGACCTGCAAGTGCCGATCGCGCTCGGTATCGGGAGTGCCCAGAACGACAATGCAGTGGACCGGTTTGCCGTCCGGTGAATCGAAAGGAAGCCCCTCGCGACTCAAGCCCATCACACCGACCATTTCGTAACCTTCCGGAAGTATCCCGTGGGGCACCGCCAGGCCTGCGCCTAGGCAGGTTGAGACATCCGCTTCTCGTGCCAGTACCGACTCCAACAGAGGCTGTCTCACATCCGAAGGCAGATCGTGAGACGCGATCAACACGTCCACCAACGCTTCGATGACCTCCTCTTTGCTACCGGAGGGCAGAGTAGTGACGATGTTTTCTTCCTGAAGAAAATCGATCAATCGAGTTCGGTCATTGCCCATCTCTCCGGAGCGAGCCAGAGCCACACGAGTAAGAATCGGACCCACGACTTCGTTGAGCACCACCGCGCTCAGCACCACCGCGTGAAACAGACTCACCAGTTCCCCGGCCGAGCTTTGCAATGTGGGATCCTTGTCCAACAAGATCACCAAGCCGACGGCAATTCCGGCTTGAGGCACCAGCGCTAGGCCCAGGTTCTTTCGAACTTTCTCCGTAGCGCCGGCAATACGCATCGCCCAACCCGCTGCCAGATATTTGGCTCCTGCCCTCGCCAACACAAATCCGAGAGCTAGTACCCCTCCGCTCTTGGCATGCTCCAGGGTGAGATCCATGCCCGCCAGGGTAAAGAAGGTCGCTAGAATCGCAGGTTCCCAGTTGGAGAAAATGGAATCGACGATGCGATTGCGGTCCCGGTTCACATTCGCTTGGGTAAACCCCAAAAACAGGCAGGACAGCAAGGGCGAGACATCAAAGTGAGTCGCGAGCCCAATGGTGAGCGTAAGCGTTGCTAGCCCCCCCGTCGCTATCAGTTCCGGCTTGGAGAACAATCGATGAATCAAGGTCATCGACAACGCGGCGCCACAACCGATGGCCGCAGAGCATATGAGCTGGACAAAGGGCGCCTCGAGCATATCGCCAATCCCTGCGGCGCCGGTCTGCACATGCGCCGCAGCCCGAGCCAATTCAAAGAAGAACATGCACGACAGATTGTTGAGCGCCACCGCAGCGATCAGCGTTTTTACAAACACGCCTTTGGACCGCGTCTCCTTAACAACCGCAACGATGGTGGCCGGCGCCGTCGAAATGGCGATGGTGCCAAACAACAAGGCGAAACTCCAGTTCATGCCCGGAAACAGCATGGCGACCCCGAACACCAACCCCGGAATCAACAATGATTCCAACACCAGCAGAGTCAGCAAGCGCTTCCTCGCGTTTCGCAGGCGACGCACGTTCAAGTGCGCCCCAACGGATACCGCCATCAAACCAATGGCGAAATCCGTCAGCGGCGACAGGGACTGGACGCCACTTTCGTCGAAGATGCCGAAACCCGCGTGGCCGATCACCATGCCCGCGAGGATTTGCCCCGTTACGCTTGGCAGGTGGATACGCTTCGCCATAGAACCGAAGCCCACACCGAATACCAACACTGTCGCGAGCACGAACAGCGGGTGGGAGTTGGGCAGCAGCGCTTCAGTCAGATCGCGAATCTTTCTTTTGGGATGACCGCGATCAGATCACGCAACATTAGTTGACGCAATAGGAGTATTCAGCGTTCGGCCAGCCGCTCTCGGCACAACCGCCACTACCGCACATAGAGTCGTCTTCTGCCGAACAATGGTCGTCGCCTTCCCAGACGAAACAGGTCGAGGTGCATTCCCGGGTCTCCTCCGTGCCATCGTCTTCGTGACAGCAATATTCACCGTCGTCGCAATCTTCTGGGCCATCGCAGGCCGACCGGATGCCCTCATAGCTGCAGAACCCGCCGCAGTCGGCACAATCGTTGAGCGTTTCCGCGCAAACGGGGGTTTGCCCGTCAGTGGGGAAACAGCAAACTTCCCCACGTGCGCAGTTGAAGGCATTTTGTTCGGTGCCACAGGCGACCACATCCACTCTAGAGACGTTCTGTCCACCATCGCTGGCGTCCGGGACAGCGGCGTCCGGCGAGGCGTCCGGCAGTGTCGCATCCGGCACTCCCGCCTCTTCAGTAGACGAGCCGCCAGTGGCGCCCCCAACTCCACCTCCGACACCGCCGGTCAAGGCACCTCCGGTTGAGACGCTGCCAGCTACACCACCACTGGCGATGCTGCCAGCAGCACCGCCACTCGAAACTCCACCCGCGCTACCGCCCGAAGCATCCGAGTCTGCCGCCCCCGGCAGTACACAAATCAAGTTCACGCACACGTAGCCGCCAGAGCACGCCCCAGACGGACTGCAGCTCTTTCCGGCGAGGGCTTCGTCTCGGGAAATATTGGCACACGCTCCCGCTAGCCATAGGGCGACCGCAACACAGCCGGATCGAGTCAAACGAGACGGCACTTCAGAAACTCCCTCGGTAATTTGCGCCACAACCATCCGGGCCACAACCAACACTCCACCGCAGCGCCGCCAGCTGATCGCTGCGATCGGTATCGGGGCGATTGAGATCGCGGTAGGTCAACACACCGGCCAAGGCGACAAACATGAGGCCGGCTCCCGCGAACACCCGAGAGGTCAACATGCGGCTCTCCGCGGTATCCCATTGGCTCTCCGCTTCCACTTGCAGTTTGGAGTCACGGGCGGCATCCTCCGCGCTGGAACGCCCAAACTCAAATGCCATCGACGCGCCCAGAGCGGCCGCGCCGACGCCATATGCCGCCCAAGTGAAGGGTCGAATATGGGGTGTGGGTGGCGGTTTCGGGTTCTCCAGGACTGGGACCGGCTTGGCCGCTGGCACAGCTTTGCGCTCCGAGTGTAGGGAGACCTCTACAAATGCCGGGCGGTCACGTCTCAGCTCAAATTTCGCGCGGGAATCGGCGTATCCTTGCAGTTGAATCGTTACCGAATGGGAACCCGGCGATAACTCGCCGGTCCACGGAGTGATGCCCCGGGGCTGGCCGTCTACGCTGACCCGAGCGCCAGCGGGCTCCGAGGCGACCGTGACTTGTTGGATCCCCTTTTTCTCCAAACCCTCGGCGAGAGCGACAATACGCTCCTCCACCTCCGCAAGATCGTCAGCTTCTGGCGACCGGCGCACATAGTCCCGGTAGTAACTCAACGCGCTCGCGTCATCGCCCATGTCGTCGTAGGCGAGACCGATGTTGTAGGAAAATACCGGGTTGGGAATCAGTCGGCCTGCGGCCAAGAAATGGTCTATCGCGTCCTTGTAGCGCTTTTCCTCGTAGGCCTCCGCGCCCTGAGCGTAGAGCGCCCGTGCCCGGTCTTCTTTCTCGGGGTCCGCGTTCTCGCCGTCCTGTTTCTGAGACCTCACTTCTTCGAAATCGTCAGCCGTAGAGTCAGCCTCAGGCTGAGCTGCGGCGGCTGGTGCCAACGTCAACATCAGCATTACCCCTCCGACCCCCAGCGGTAGCCGATGAGCGCGGCCGACTGAATCGCACACTGCCAACACCTAGGTATCCTAGTTCATTTTGCGAAGGGGTCTTTGAGAGTTCGCTTTCGCGCCTCAATTTTCGGTGCCTTCAGCCGGCGCCGCGGCAATTTCGGGACCGCCAGAGCCTTGGTTGATTCGGCTGGAGCGCTCGGCCGAGCTGCGGGGGGCGACGGTGTGCGCGCAAGCACAGCTTCGACGGTCTTGATCGCCGGGGGCTGTGCCGGTACTGGCGCCGCCACGGGTTGGGGGAAAGGACCTGGCGGCTCAACCGTTTCGACGGGCACACCAGACACAGTTGGCGACACAGCCGGCGCTGGCTCGTGCTTGGCAGCCGGAGTCTCTGCGTCTCCTGACAACGAGAGTGCTAGCGCACCGCCGAGCAAAAGCGCCGCAGTCGCCGCGCCGGCTGCCCACAACTTGTGCTTTGGCACACGCCGCAGCCGGTCGGCCAGTGGCAAGGGCGAACCCGCATCCGTTGCAACATCCCACGCGGCCGGCGAAGCTTCGTCCAAGCGTGGGGGCGGCACCGTGCTGAAGCTGGCTCGACCGCTCTGGGCGAGCCAGCTCATATTCAGCGACGCGCCGGTGATGTCTTCGTGCACATTCCTATCCTTGAGCCACCGAGCGAGCACTACGGCCATCTCTCGCAGAGACTGCCAGCGTTCGTCGGGATTCTTCTTGAACCCGCGCTGGAGAATCGCCCAGAGCTCGTCATCGCCGGCGGAGAAAGCACGAATGCTCTCGGGTTCTACTGAGACGATGGAAAATAGCAGGGCGTTGTAGTTCTTGCCCTCGAACGGCGCGCGCCCAGTAACACACTCATACAACACAACCGAAAACGCCCAGATATCAGCGCGAGAATCCACCTCGTCGCCCCGGGCCTGCTCCGGCGACATATAGGCGGGACTACCCAGCAATGCGCCGGTCTGCGTCAATCGATTGCCTATCTGACGCTCGAATTTCGCGACACCGAAGTCCACCAGAGTGGGGCGCACTTGGCCATCATCTGAATTCGCCAAGAAGATGTTTTCTGGCTTGAGATCCCGATGCACGATCTGCTTGTCGTGGGCCATCGCCAGGGCGTGCGCGATCGGCAAGAGGGTGCGCACCGCTTTCACGGGGCTCAGCCGACCCTTCTTCGCTAGAGCCGCCCCTAAATCGCAGCCGTCCAGCAGCTCCATGACGATAAACGGATCGCCGGCGGCGGTTTTGCCGAAGTCGAAAATTCGCACGATGGCGGGATGCCCTAGGCGCGCCGCTGTTTTCGCTTCCTGTAGCAATCGGTCCGCAGGTCGAGAGCTGGCTCGCGATGCGCCAGTAGGACTGGACTCGGCGTCCTCCTCTTCCTCGGCGACCTTGCTGATGACTTTGAGCGCAACATCAAATTCCAAAGTCTCGTTGCGGGCACGCCAAACAGTGCCCATGCCCCCCTGCCCCAGTTTGTGCAGGAGTCGATACTTACCCTCGACCAGATCCCCAGCTTGATAACGAGCTGAGCTGCGCACTACTTCGCTGGCGCGCACGTCTGACTTCGGCTCATCAACAGCGCGCGGCCACGAACCGGATTTCGATTCGCCGGGATCAGGGGCGCCTTCATGGTCAGACATAAATCGCCTCAGGGTAGCGCAGCGGCCACTATCACACAAGATGTGCATCTGGGTGTGCCTCCGCGGTATGGGTAGGTTGAAGGGAGGCGGGCTACCACCTGCTAGGACGCATAGATGATGGAGATTTCTCCCGCACAGGTATGGCACCGCGGTGTTGAGGTGGAAGTCGCGGCAGTTGAGGGTCATGACGGTGCTGCCCGGCGCGGCCCCAACGCTGGCTCGTGCCGAAACAGGTGAACGGCTGCGCATCCCGGCCGAGGTGCGAGAGCCGGGCTCAGCCGATAGCGAAGGAAACGATGTAATCGAAAGCAAAAATGCCCACGGCCGTCACCACCACCGTTGCGTTAACACTGCGCCCAACTCCCGGCGCTCCGCCAGAAGTGGTGGTCCCGAAGTGACAACTAGACAACGCGATGATGAGGCCGAAAAACACGCTCTTAATCAGTCCGTGCATCACGTCACCAAAATCGATGAAGCCGGCAGTCACGCCGTTGTAAAACGACATCGGCTCGACGCCGACCAATGCCCAACCACACATGGCAGCGCCCAGTAAGGCGAGCAGATCCGCGAATATCGTCGAGATAAACAGCGTGAAGATTATGGCGATGAAGCGGGGCACCACGAGATAGCTGAGGGGATCGATGGCGAGCGCTCGCAAGCCATCAATCTGCTCGGTCACGACCATGGTGCCGAGCTCTGCCGTATTGTTCGCTCCGATTCGTCCAGAAAGCATGAGCGCCGTCAGTAGCGGCCCCACTTCACGCAATGTGTTGAAACCCGCGGCCCAGCCCAACAGACCTTCGGCGCCGTACTCAGTGATCAATGGCGCTGCCTGCACCACCATGATCGCGCCCACGAAAACAGAAGTCACGAAGATGACGGGCGCAGATTTGACGCCCATCTTGTGCATGGCCAGTAAGAGTTCGTTCCTATCGAAATCGAGTCGACACAAGCGCAGCAATACCTGAGCAAACAACACACCCAGCGCGCCCGTGATCTGCGCCACCTCTAGGAAGCCGGAACCGAGCGCGGCTAGGGGCGAATAGCGGGTAGTGGAGTTCGACATCGAATGACGATCAAGAGTGGCTCAATCCTCGAAGCGTATCGACACAATTGTGGCAAATCGAGGAAGCGGACCCCAGCCGACGTTGTTAGGCGGCCAGATCCGACGCCGATGCACGGGGGGCTCACGGTTCGCTCACGGCTGGCTCGGAGTCGGCGGCAGCAGCCGAGGCAGCACGGCCACAGCCGCCTGGGGGCGGGCATCCACCCGGCGAGGAATTCGGTAGGTCTTGCGGGCGTAGAGCACGGTCCCCCGCATGCCGTTGGCCCGGCGAATCGCCCGAACCTTCACGCCGTATCGTCGCGCGAGGTGACTCAGCGTATCGCCCTTTTTCGCGCGGTGAGATATATAACGGGTGAGCGGACGGACGAGCTTCAACTGGGCGAGGCGGCTGTAGCAGCGGCGCGCGGTCTCCTGGGCTGTGGGATTGTAGAAGCGAACGTGCAGATGCGTCCGGTGACCTCGCGCATATCGAATGATAGCTTGGCGACCGGCGCCTCCCTTGAATACAGCCCGGAGCCACTTCTTGTCCTCGCCGATACTCTCGGCGTATTCGCGAAGCCAACGCTGCACCGAATAGTCGAGAAGAATTACGCGCACGTCCGTTTCGGTGATCAAGGCGCGAACCAACGCCCAGGTTCGGGGACGGTCGAGATTTTTCGCGCTCGCTCGGGCGTACCAGCGGCTAGCGCCATTGTAATAAAACCCGACATCAACATCTCGGCCAGATTGGTGACTCAGATGCGGACGCAGATGGCCCCCCTTCTTTGCGCTGCCATGGCCCATGTACAACTTCGGCGTTTCGGGGAACCTGCGGTTGACCTTCTCAATAGCCAGCTGCAGGTAACTCGCTGTCTCCTCTGTGACCCAGGCATTGCCGGGATCATTGAGCACGTACAACTCACTCTTCGGCAACCGGATGCCGTTGTAGAGCGCGCCGTTATTGGGACTTCCCAACGACATGGAACCGAGGGAGGCGGGCTCCTCTTGAACGCGACGGTCGAGCTCCTGGTCGCTGACGCCATCCAACGGATGAGCGGCATTCGGTCGCTCCACGGCTCCCGGTTTCGGCATCGGAAGCGGTACGTCATCCGGCACGTCGTCCTCGGGAAGCCCCGCGTCGTCCGTCGAGGTGGTGCTGTGAGCGATGTCGGAGCGAGCCAGAGACGGAGGCGCGACGTCCATTTGCGGCGAGACGCCGGAGCAAGCCACCACCAGGGGCAACACGATCAGGAGAATGGATTTCACAGCATTAGCGCGCGGGTCGGACAACCCGGAATGGCCGAGCATTTCCGCTCTCTGAGCTAGGGCGTCAACCAGAAGCATGTCCAGTAGTGCTGGAATTGCGCCAGTTTGCACCACTTCCTGCGCCTTTTTGAACCACAGGCCGACTCGGGTTTGCCGCTGTGAGGGCCTTCCCCTATATGAGCCGCGTCATCCCCCCTGACAAAGGACATTGTTATGGCGACTGCCGCCTCCGATTTCGCAGCTCTCAAGCGCAGCTACCATTCTCTCCGTGTGGAGCGGATCATCGACGAAACCCACGATTCAAAAAGTGTGGTGTTCGAGATCCCTGACCAACTGAAGGAAATCTTTGTCTACAAGCCCGGCCAATTTCTGACGCTCGAGGTCCCCTACAACGGCACCAATCTGAAGCGCTGTTATAGCCTCGCCAGCAGTCCGGACACCGAGACCGAGCACAAGGTCACCGTCAAACGAGTGGTCGACGGCCGCATCAGCAACTGGGTTGGCAACGACTTGAAGGTTGGCGACACCGTCAAGGTACATCCCCCCGAAGGGCGCTTTGTCTCGAACCAGCCCAAGGCGCACAAGCTCCTATTCGGCGGTGGCAGCGGCATCACGCCGATTATCTCCATCATCAAGAGCACACTGGAAACCACCCAGGTCAACTGCACGTTGCTGTACGCGAACCGAGACAAGCCTTCGATCATCTTCAAGGCAGAGCTCGATGCCTTGCTGGCAAAGTACCCCCAGCGTTTGGTCATTGTGCATCGTCTAGACAATGTTGACGGCTTTCTCACGGGTGCCGACGTCGTCAAGTTGGCTGCCGGCAAGCTCGACCACGAGTGTTTCATGTGTGGGCCGGGACCCTTCATGAACGCGGTCGAAGCGGGCCTCAAGGAGGCGGGCATCCCATCGGCCCTCGTGCACATCGAAAGGTTCATCTCTCCAGCAGATCCCAAACCCGAAGGCGCGACCGAAGAAATCGTTCAGGGCGACGTGCCCGAGAGCTTCACGGTGGAGCTAGATGGCGACACCACCGAGGTCGAGTACACGAAGGGTCAATCTCTGCTGGAAGCGGCCGTCGCTGCTGGCCTCGACGCTCCGTCCTCTTGCGAAGAGGGTTTTTGCGGCTGCTGTGCGGCACAGCTGGTGTCCGGCGACATCACGATGGCCGACGACGAAGCGTTGAGTGACGACGAGAAAAATCGAGGTCTCATCCTGACCTGCCAGTCTCGCCCCACTAGCGGCAAGAAGCTCAGCATTCAGTATCTCGACTGAGAGTCCACCCCCGGCGGGGCTCCCCCCTCCCCACCACGGAAGCGATATATGCGACTAGGTCTGTTGGCAGGTCCCATCGGCGCGACGGCGAAGGTGGATATGGATCTCGTACTCGAAGCAGAATCCCTGGGCTTCGATTCCGTCTGGAACTCGGAGGCATGGGGCTCGGACGCCATCACCAGCATCAGTTGGATGGCGGCGAAAACCACGAAGCTCAAGATTGGGAGTTCCATCGTGCAGATGTTGGCGCGAACTCCCGCGATGACCGCCATGAGCGCCATGACGTTGGACGCGCTTAGCGGCGGTCGACTCATCCTAGGCTTGGGCCTCTCGGGTCCCCAGGTGATCGAGGGATGGCACGGCAAACCCTTCCCGAAAAAACCCCTCACCTACACCCGCGAGTACATCACAATCCTACGGGCCATCTTTGCCCGGGAAGAGAAGCTGCAATTCGACGGTGAGTACTTCCAGATCCCGTACAAGGGTGACGATGCCCTCGGCCTCGGGAAACCCCTGAAATGCATTCTGCGGGGCCGTCCCGACATTCCCATTTACACCGGGTCCATCACGCCCCGGAGCATCGCCCAGTGCGGCGAGATCTGTGACGGGCTCAGCTTGATCTTCACCAACCCCGACAAGTTCGACGTCGTGCAGAAGAGCCTCGATAGGGGCTTCGCTCGGAGCCCCGGCAAGCAGACGAGCCAGTTCGACATAGCCGCGACGGTGATGGTCTCAGTCGGCGACGATCTGGATGCCCTACGTAAACCGATGAAGGCTCAGCTTTCTCTCTACATCGGCGGAATGGGGGCTAAGGACAAGAATTTTTACAAGGACTACATCAGCTCCTTAGGTTTCGTCACCGAATGCGAGAAAATTCAAGATGCCTATTTGGCGGGCCGCCCTAAGGAAGCCCTCAGCTTGGTCCCCGATCAGCTAGTCGATGCCTTTTACCTGGTGGGACCTAAGGAGCGAATCACGGAGCGCTTCGCCACCTGGAAGGATTCGCCGGTCACCAGCATGCTGCTGAACACCCAACAACCCGAAGCGATTCGACTGATGGCGGAGCTCGCCGACAGCTAGCCAGCAGCCGCGCTCGGCGTCAGTCTTGGGACAATCCGGTTATTCGAATACCCGCACCGGGCCCTTTGTAATGCTTGTTGATATGCAACAGGACCGGCGTCAGTGACTCAAGGGCGACAGCGTTCTTGAGCGAGCCGGCGTCGATGCCGCGGACGCCCAAGTCATCGAGTAGCTTCACAGTCGTGGTGCGTGCGTCTGCGTCGTTCGAACAAACCAGTACATCGCAATCGATGCGATGATCCAAATCGGCCAGATGGGCAGAACTGACATGGTGCAGAGACGCCACAACGATTGTGTCTGGCAACAGAGCTTGCGCTTCCAGTGCCGCGCTGGTGCCTTCCGGTAGATGCACTTCCCGTACCTTGGGGGGCTTGAGCGGCACCGTGATATCGATCAATACTTTCCCAGCCAGCTCCCCCGCGAGCGCCGTTAGCGTGTCGCGATGAGCGCCGTAGGGAACGCTCAGCAGAACGACTTGCGCGCTGCTGATGGCCTCGCTGTTGGAGCCACCCGTAAGCTCTACCCCATATTTGGCGGCTAGTTCATCGGCTGATGCCTGCCCGCGAGCGGCGTCCCGGGACCCCAAGCGAACCTCGTGCCCCGCCTTTGCCCAGCGAACGCCAATACCCCGACCTTCTTTACCCGTGCCGCCGATAATTCCGATCTTCATGAACCGCGTTGTACTGGCGCGCGTCCAAAAGACCCACCCCAAAAAAATCCCTAGGGACCGGCGGTTATTCGCCATCACCTCTGATTTCAGTGATCGCCACAGCTCAGGTCGGCGAGACGCTGGTATTTCGAGGGTCCAGCGCGGCACCATCGGGATAGTGGACGCTCGGAACCCCTAGCGTTAGAGAAGCCTGGAGCCGACTGGCACCCCAAGCGATGGCCTCTGTAACTCCCGATACCGACTCCGACGCAGCGCAAGCCCAATGTGCGAGTCAGCTGAGCCTTCGTGCTCTCGATGGTCTGGGATTGATCTCCGAAGGCGCGGACTTGGCGGAACTCATCCGTGACGCGCTCGTGCGTACAGATCTCCAATTGGAAGACGACGATATTTTGGTGGTCAGTTCCAAAGTGGTATCGAGGGCCGAAGGCCGCTTTCGAGATCTCAACACCGTGAAACCCTCGCCTCAGGCGAGTATCCTCGCCCGACAGACCGGCAAGGACGCCAGTCTATGCGAACTCGTACTTCAGGAGTCCACCGAGGTGTCGCGCCGAGCGCCGGACGTACTGATAGTACGCAGCCACTTGGGACATGTCTCGGCCAACGCCGGCATCGATGCCAGTAACGCCATGCCCCACGACAACGACGACCCCCGCGCCCAATGGGTGCTGCTCTTGCCGGAAGCCCCCGACGCCAGCGCCCGCCGCATACTGGAAAGCTTGGTGAAGGGCACCGGGAAACGACTGGCCGTAGTCATCAGCGACTCCCTCGGGCGCCCATTTCGCCTAGGCACCGTGGGCGCGGCGCTGGGCGTCGCCGCTCTGCCCGCAATCGTCGACGCCCGCGGTAGCGAAGACTTGTTCGGTCGGCCCCTGGAACACACGACCACGGCCCTGGCAGACCAGGTCGCCGCCGCCGCCGATCTGGTAGCGGGTCAGGCTGCAGAGGGCCGGGCCGTGGTACTGGTGCGCGGAATACGCTTCCTAACGGATGACAACAGCTCGGCGGGGCAATTATGCCGCGATGCCGACGATGATTTGTACCTGCGGGGCGGGACATGAGCCGCCAAGTTGTGATGTTGTGCGGAGGCGTCGGGGGCGCTCGCTTGGCTCACGGCATGTATCATGCCCTTTCGCAGGATGAGCTCACCCTGATCGTTAACACGGGGGACGACTTCGAGCACTGGGGACTTCAGATATGTCCTGACCTAGATACCGTCATGTACAGCCTCGCCGACTTGGCGCCGGTGGAGCGCGGCTGGGGTCTGGAGACAGAAAGTTTCGAAGCTCTCGACATGGTGAAGCGTTATGGCGGAGAGGATTGGTTCGCCCTCGGCGATCGCGATCTAGCGACCCATCTCATGCGCAGCCAGCGCCTTCGCGAGGGGCACTCCCTCACCAGCGTAACCCAAGGCTTAGCGTCCTCGCTGGGTGTCCATTGCTCACTCCTGCCTATGAGCGATGACAGCTGCGCCTCCGTATTGATGACTGAAGATTGGGGCCCCCTCAGCTTCCAACAGTGGTTCGTAAAACATCAGGCGAAACCGACCGTTCGCGATATCTCTTGGGCATACGGTGCCAATGCGTCCGTCCAAGTTCAGGAGGCCCTCGCCGCCGCTGATCTCGTCGTGATCGCTCCCTCGAATCCCTATGTATCCATCGATCCCATACTGCAGCTGCCTAAAATGGACAACTTGCTCGAGCGTCCCACCGTGATCGCGGTGAGCCCCATCGTTCATGGCGAAGCCGTCAAGGGGCCTTTAGCACAAATGATTCGCGACTTGTCCGGGCAAGCCCCCTCGCCGGCGGCCGTCGCCCGCCACTACGGCGAGTGCCTCGACGCGATGATCATGGAGAGCGGTGAACCGAGCGATGCTCTCTCCGTGCAGAGCCTGCGAACCAGCACCATCATGAAGACCCGAGATGACAGCCGGCGCCTCGCCGATCGGATTCTCGAGTTTACGGAAAGTAGCTTGAAGTGATTTGGGCCCTGGTACCGACGAAAAGCTTCAGTCGAGCCAAGACACGACTGACCGGTGTACTCAACGCACCCGAGCGCGCCAAACTCGCAGAGGCCCTGTTTCGACGCACCGTTGAGCAGCTCAGAGCCCAACCAATTGTCGATGGCGTGGTCGTCACCACGGAATGCCCCGTCGTGAGTTCAGCAGCGAAGCGGTTGGGCTGCAACATCGTATGCAACCGCGAGCCCCACCCGATTCTCGGCGATATAATCGACCAGGGCATTCGGGAGCTACCCGCTCAGAGCAGCGTCATCGTATTGATGTCCGACTTGCCCCGGCTCGGCGCAAATGACCTCGCGGTGCTCACGGCAGAGCTGAACAATGCCGATGTGACGCTCTGCCCGGACCGAACCCGAGACGGCACAAACGTACTCGGCCTTCGTGCTGGTGTCCGATTCCCCACGCGCTTCGGAAACAGGCGTAGCTTCGCACTGCACCAACACGCGACTCGTCGCCTCGGCCTCCAGGTTCGCGAATTACTTCGTCCGGGCCTCGCCTTCGATCTCGACGGCCCGGCGGATTGGCAAGAATTGTCGCGGGACCGTCCATCGTGGCTCTGAGCCTGAGGTCGGAGTGCGCGCTCAACGCCGAAGCTGCGGCTCTCGGCCCAGCTCGTAGCGAAACTGTTTGCCTCGCGTGAGAGCCTCCAGGGAACCAAAGTGACTCGCTGAAGTCACGCCGTCGAGCCGATCCGAGGGGCCCAGTTCGTCCGAAGAAAATCGCCGTAATTCCCTGTACACCGTGTCTCGCTGGATGGGCGTGCGTCCGGCGGCGGCGATCGCAGAGCGAAGCTGCGTGGGTCGGAGAAACTGCCCGTGGTCAGCCCCCGCCGCCGTTGAGATGCTCTCATTCATCAGCGTCCCGCCTAGGTCATTGGCTCCCCACTGCAAGAGCCGCGTGGCCATCGGGAGCCCAAGCTTCACCCAGGAAGCCTGCAGATTCACAAATTCTCGACCCAACATGAGTCGCGACACGGCATAGACCGCCAGCAGCTCGTCGGTCGACGGCCCAGCGCGCACTCCGGGAACGAGCTGTTTCAAATACAGCGGAGCCTCACTGGAGACAAACGACAGTGGAACGAACTCGGTAAAACCACCTGTGCGCCGCTGCAGCGTTCGCAGGCTCGCCAGATGAGCCGCTACATGGGAGGGCGCCTCCAAATGACCAAACATGATGGTCGCCGAGCTGCGGATGCCCAGTTCGTGGGCTGCACTCACTACGTCTATCCACTCTTGAGTTGTAATTCTGCCACCGCTGAGTCGGGCGCGAACGGCATCATCTAGGATTTCAGCACTGGTGCCGGGGATGGTGCCCAGACCCGCCGATTTGAGATCCACCAAGAACTCCCGAATGCTTTGTCCGGTCAGCTGAGCCCCATGCTTCAGCTCTTCGGGCGACAAGGCGTGAATGTGGAGCTCCGGGTGGAGATCGCGAATGCCCTCAATCAAGCGCAAATAGAAGCCGCTATCCATGCTCGGCGCCAGCCCGGCTTGGAGGCACACCTCGGTCGCTCCATAGTCCACCGCCTCGGATACACGGCGCAGTATTTCTACCTTGGGCAAAAAATAGCCTTCCTCCGATCGGTGGACTCGAGAGAATGCACAGAATTTACAGGACTTGATGCAGACGTTCGTAAAATTGATATTTCGATTGATCACATAGCTGGCGACGTCGCCGGCCTGCTCCGAGCGCAGATGATTCGCCACGGCGCCCAGCGCGTCCAGATCAGAAGCAAACGCAGACAACAGCGTGACGGCATCGTTCACGCCGAGTTCTTCCCCGTCGAGGCATCGCTCCAGCACCGCACGACACGGCTCCGAAGCCTGAGCCAACGCCGTAGTTGTCGAATTCGGCAAACTCACAGCACCCCGAAGCTCACGCGGTCCGCGTGCTCCCGTTTCGGCATGCGCAAACCCACGCGAGCTTCTTGCAACGGCCCCTGAAGTCCCGAGTCTAGGAACTGCGGCGTCATGTAGCGCGGGTAGATGGGAAGTCGCGGAACCAGCTGATAGCCGAGCCCTTCCACCGATTCGTGCAGGGCCTCGAGCAATGGCCAGGGGTGTCGGGGGTTGATGTAGTCTACGCTCACCGGCGAGATGCCGCCAAAATCGTTAATTCCGGAACGCACGAGTAGCTCAGTACGGCCAGCGTTGAGATTGGGTGGGGCCTGCACGCTGACTTCCGGATCCAGAATCAAGCGGGCTAACACGATTGCGTGAGACCATTCTTCATCCGCCGCCTCAGTCGCATCACTCATGGATATTTCGGGGCGGGCGGTGAAGTTCTGAACAATCACTTCTTGAATGTGACCATAGCGACGGGAAAGCTCGCGAATCGCCAATAGACTTTCGACCCGCTCCGTCGGTGTCTCGCCGATACCCACAAGAATGCCCGTAGTCATGGGAATCGCCAGCTCGCCGGCTTCCCGTAACATGGCCATGCGACGCTCGGGGCGTTTGTCCGGAGCCTCGTAATGGGGCATGCCCTTTTCACAGAGGCGCGAACTGATGTTCTCCAACATCAGGCCAATGCTGACGTTGTTGGGACGGAGCCGGGCCATTTCCTCAACCGAAAGAATGCCCGCATTGGTGTGCGGCAACAGACCGTAGCTCAACGCTCGTTCCGACGCCCACACCAGATAATCCGCCGTACTCCGATGACCCATCGCAGACAGAGTGCGGGCGTAAGCAGGGAAAGCTGTCTCGGGCCGATCGCCGATGCAAATCAACGCCTCGCAACATCCCTGACTGGCGGCGCGGGCCAACCATTCGTCGACCTCGGAGTGCGTCATGGTCCACTCCCCCGCATCGCCCGATGACTTCCGAAACGAGCAGTAGCTACAACGGTTCCGACACAGGTTGGTAAGCGGCAAAAATACCTTCGGCGAGAAGGTGAGCTGTGTCCCCCACGCTTCGTCACGCAAGTCGGCCGCCCGTCGCCGCAGGCGTTCTCGTTCTGCGCCGGACACGGTTGCGAGAGCAAGCGCTTGCTGGGGGCTAAGTTCGCTGGACCCAGACTTCACGCCGTCGGGGATGGCACAAGAACGACGCGACCGCAAAGCCCCCCTGCCTTGACCTTACGCTGGGCTTGATCCGCCTCAGAGAAGGGAAACACTGAGGCGACAAGAAACTGAAATGGCGATTCTTCATGCAGCGCACAGAGTTCCTCGACTTCCGCCCGGGTCGCACCACTGCCGCCGATCACACGAATCGCGGATGTCACCAGATAGCCCAAGTTCACAGAAACCCGTTCCGGGTCGACATTCCCAATGACCACGAGAGTGCCACCACGGCGCAAACATCGGAGCGATGAGTTAAATGTCGGCGGGCCTACCGTATCGAGCACCACATCGATGGCGAGCGCCGCAGGATTCTTGTGGAACGTCGAGCCTGGATCGACCACCACACGGCTGGCACCCAAGCTTAGTAAGGACTCGACGTGTCGCGAATCCCGAACCACCGCTATCACCTCGGCCCCTAACCTGGAGGCGATCTGGACCCCCGCCGCACCGCAACCACCATTCGCCCCGGTAACCAAGACTCTCTGCCCTCGCCTCACCCCGGCCAAGACTTTCAGGTCACGATAGGTAGTGCCCATGGGACAATGCAGCTGTGCTGCGTGCTCAGGCGGCAGCGATTCCGGAACGCGAAACAGTCCCGACTGCGGCATCAGCAGCTGACTCGCGTATCCTCCATCCGCCAACACTCCAAGAACGTGGCTCGCAGCCTCGCACAAGGACTCGTCGCCGACCGTGCATTGGCTGCACTCACCGCAGGTCTCGCGATAAAGCGTCCCCACACGATCCCCGACGGAAAATTCGGAAACGTCATCGCCAATTTTAGTGATCCGCCCCACCGCCTCGTGCCCCAAAGTCACAGGCAGCGGTACGAAAGGCAAGCGGCCCTCTCGGGTGATCAAATCAAGATGGCAAATACCGCATGCTTCCACATCGATCAGCACTTGTTGCCCCGTCGGATGGGGCAACTCCAACATGGTTTCCGTGACCAATGAGTGTTCCCACCCAAACTCAGTAAGTCTAACGCGCTCCATCTCGGCCCTTGACCAGCAACTACGGCGTCTCCGCTGCCGGCTGCTTCGAGTCACCGAAAGCGCCGCCGATCGAAGCGCGGGTTTTTACCGTCACAGGGCCCGATATGCTCAGTTGGGCGTTCTCCGCACCGGTCGCATAAACACCGCTGAGTCTCAGCATGCCGCTCGCCTCGGAGCTCAGATCGAGGTGACTCTCCAGGGAGCGATAAATTGTGCCGCTAACGCTGAGCTCGGCATTCAAGCGTCGCGACTTACCCTTCAGGTTAGCGTCGAAGCTGATCTCTGCGCATCGTTCGTCGCGAAATTGTACGAAGCGGACGAGAGTCATGGATACATACCCATCGCACCCTCGACTGATGCCATAGCGAGAGCAGAACAAGGAAGGTGGAGGCTCCCACGACTTTCCCGGCCAAGCGATTCCCGGGTAGCTCTCCCGAAGGTCAAATCGAGTCCCCGCGACCAGGTCCCGCTGTAAATCGGTCGCGTCACTCCCTTCCAGAACGCCTTCCCAGCCATCGCCGGCCGAACTGAAGAAAATCGATTCCCCATTCAATGCTCCGGGCTCGGATTGATCGCTTTGTATGAGGCCGTGGATGGAAAATGCTTTCACCATCTTGTCTTGACGCACAACAAATCGATAGTGCGTCTCGTCGATGCCCGTTAGCTCGGTGTGCATGGCGTGCTCGAATTTGACTTGGCCTCGCATGCTTTGTGTGATGCCGCGGATGACCGCCTCCCCGTCATCAATCGTCAGTGTCACGATCTCAGTGCTGGTGACACCGGAGTCTGGCAAGTCCCCTTGCAAGTCGGCGGTAGAGCGAGCCACCACAATCAAAACCACGACAACGATTGCAATCATCGCGGTCAGCAAGGCGGTTCGAATATGGGGCGAGCTGTGGAAAGCATCGACGGAACCCAAGGCCGAACGCATCGCCCGCTCACCAGAGATGGACGGGCGCGTAGGCGGCACTCCACCGGGGACGCCGCTAGCGGGGACCCCAGCGCGAGGCCGGTCCACCATACCCACGACGATGGGCGGCTCCGGCGGGGACTCCGACGAGCGGGCACTTTCCCGCGTCGCGGCATCATCGTCGAGGCTCAAGGGCACCGCTTCCGCGTCCGAATCAAGCAACGGCGATGTGTCTTCCAGCTGGGAGAGCCCTGCGCTCGGATCGGTCGCGGTCTGGGACATCGCTTCCGCGTCAGAGGAGGGAGAACTGTCCTGGATCCCTATGGCACCAAACGCTCCGGGAATCGCGGCACCGGGAATCGCGGCACCCGAACTGGCGCCACCGAACGGTACCACATCCGCGGACATAGCTATGGAAATCATGCCTTCACTCTGCTCGGAGGACTGGGCGTCAGGAGCCACAGGCCGGGCGTCTCCATCTTCCAAGCTTCGTTCCGTCGCCGGTAGGCTTCTAGTCATGGCAGAAGCAATGCCCGGGTCGTTCCCGACGATCAGCTCTCCGCCGAAATCCGGAGACGCCAGGCTCGTCGTCTCGCTGTAGGCGATAGCGGGCGATGGCTCGAGTGCCGGTGCCGTCGGGTCGATGGGCGCCCGGACGGCGGCGGCCTGGGCGGCGATGCTGCCGAAGGCCGGTTCGGGGATGGACAAGGAAGGGATCCCTGCTGACGAATTCGGCTTGGGGTTTCCCCCGCCTGCCGCTGCATCCCCAGGCGCCGCTAGATGGAGCGCAGGAGCGGCCACGATCCGAGTCACGCCACCGGGTTGGGTACGCGGCGGTTCGGGCACGGGCACTGGCGATGCGGCGTCCCCGTCAGCAACCCCTTCGGGAACGACTACCGGCGCCTGGTGTCCCGGCACTGTGCCGTGACCAGAGCGCGCTGTTGGCTGTCCGACGCCGTCGGGTGTGCCGGCCTCGGTCGCTTCTGCTGGTTTTCGCGCGTAATCTGCTGCGGAGAAGCCCCTACCCACCGCTGGCCCCGCAGCGCCCGCCGGCTGGTATCCACGCAATTCGGCCAACACCCCGTCAGCCAGTTTCCACATGTCCGAATCCGCAGGTCGGATGTAGACCTGCGAGTCAAACTCACCTTGCTCGGCCAAAGCCATCAGCTCGTCACCGCTTAGGGGACCGATCTCTTTCGCGTCTTTGGCGTAGTAGTACACGCGCCCTCGCCCCTCTGCTCAGCATAATCCTCAGCTCACTCCCAAGCAACGACGGATCGTCGGTCTCAGCGCCTTTTGGGTCCGATTCTCAGCTGCTGTCCCTAGAGTCGTCGGTCAGTCGTGCGTCAGCCGTCCTCAGTCTGAGCAGGTTTGAGTCGGCGCTGGGACCGGAAGCTTGAGCGCGTCCCTTTAGACCTAGCGGCTCCAGAACTCGGTCCGCTGGAGAACTCGGTCCACTGGAGGACTCGGTCCGCTCGGAGAACTCGTTTGGGGCTCCAAGAAGGGCCCCAGGACAGCCAGCCTAGCCCTAGGCGTCGGGCCACACCGCCGACGCGCTTTGACCCGGTCCAGAAAACACCTTCACCACAATCTCGGATATCGCATCATGGCCCTGCTCTTTGCGAAACTCGACCACCGAATCGAGCAGCAGAAATGCCAACTCTTCCACTGTCACGTTGCTGATGGGCAACACTTTTACGTCACTGTTGAGAAATGGAATCGCCACGCCGTTGAAGTGCGCCAAAGTCTGGGTTTCGCCGCGCTCGATCCGCAAGTACGGAGAGCGATCCGGAAGCAAGAATATCTCGTTGTACTCCCGGCAAATCTCAATCAAACGATGTTTGTAAACCCCGTAGTCGAACAACAATCCGTCGTCGGGGATCTCTGCCACCAAGGACGCGCCAACCGTAAAATTGTGGCCGTGCAACGCCTCCCGCTCAGTAGCGGAAAAAATAGTGAAGTGCCCAGCGGAGAACTTCATCGCCTCTTTCATTAGGTCGATTGTCGTTTTACGTCCCACGGGCTATTTCGTGCCTGAACAGCCGACCATACGCAACGAAATTGCCCACCCGTGCACTGCTCCCTGGCACTGCAATGCCAGCCGGTTCAGTAACCGGACAGTCAAAAATGTCGCAGATTCTCCCGTCGAAGCCGTCGGGACGGCCCCAAGGGCACGAGCTTCAGATATGATAATTCGAGCGATGAAACACCCCACCGTGCTTTGCCGAGCCGCCCGACTCGCCGCCTTCGCTCTCGCGTCGGGCTCCGTCACCCTTTTATCGGCGGCCGACGCCGAGGCTTTCTGTCGCTCGACCACCTGCGATGCCGAGGTCGAGTCCTGCCGGCGAACCGATGGCTGCCCAACTACGGGAGTGCCGCTCTACTGGCCAACTCGCTGTATTTCCTTCGGCGTACAGGCCGATGCATCGCCATTGCGGGGCATCGACTTCGACACCGCCGAAGGCATCATTTCAACGGCAATCCTGACATGGACCAACACCATTTGCCCGGACGGTAGCTCCCCGTCGGTCGAGTTTTGGAATTACGGCCCCATACTCTGCGACCGACCCGAGTTTAACCAGGCAGATGCCCCCAATGCCAACGTCGTCATGTTTCGGGACGACGGATGGCCCTACGACGCGACGCACACGTTGGCACAGACGACCGTTACCTTCAACACCAGCTCGGGGGCGATTCTCGACGCTGATATTGAGATCAACAGCGCCGATATTGTTATCACCGTCGACAGCACGGAGGTCGCGGACGACCTTCAGTCGATATTGACCCACGAGTTCGGACATTTTCTCGGCTTCGACCACTCCACGGTGCAGGAAGCGACGATGACCGCCAACTACGCGCACGGAGATATCTCATTCCGAACGCTTCACGCGGACGACATAGACGCCATCTGCACTATTTACCCCGAGAACCGGGATACTCCGGAGTGCCCCTCCACGGGTCCCCGCCCCCCTCACGGCTTCTCGTCATTCTGCGCGGACACCTTCACGGACGGCCCCGGCGGAGGCTGCCAGCTCTCCCGGGTGGCCACTGGGACGAGCGGGGCGGGAACACCCTGGATGCTCCTGGGGCTACTCGCACTTCTGCGGCGAAAATTTCGGCCATCATTCTAGCCCCCGCCTCAGGCGAATGACTCTGGCCCCAGCCACCTCTTGTGTCCTCCCAGATCCGGTCCGCTGCCTTGAGGGGGTAGTCAATGGACACACATACTTGGTGTATTCAGGCGTGCTGATGTTGACGAGTCCCACTCGGTTATGCGAACAAGTTAGCCATGACAAATGCCGAATCCGTCGTGATTGTGATGAAGCAGGTCGCTGGTAGCGCATGGCGCGAAGCCGGTCGTACCGGCCTGTGCCCAACACCCGAATGGCTGCATCAAAGTTTTGGTGAAGGACAGTTCGAACTGCATCTCAAACGCGGTAATCGAATCGTCTGCTTCACTGCCGCCATGTCCCGTCCTTCCGGGTCGGAACGACTCGCCAGCTAGTTTCTCAGACGCTGTGTGGAAGCTAGCGAGCTGTGTGGAAGCTAGCGAGCTTCGAGCTATGCCGCCCCGTCCCCTGGACTGCCCATTTCAGAGGCTGGCGGGGATCAGTAACATGGTGATGACATTCACCACTGTGCAGACCGCTGCGATGAGGAAGGTGTATCCGACCACATCTCCGAATCGCATACGAGTCACACTGAGAATCGGTATCGCGAAAAACGGCTGTATCAGATTGGTCGTAGAATCGCCACAGGCGTAAGCGATGAGCGTCGTGACGACGCTCACGTCTAGCTCCAGGCCGGCCGGGATCAGAAACGGGGCCTCGATCATCCACTTGGATCCAGCCGAAGGCACGAACAGATTCATGAAGCCGCTGTAGAAGTAGACGACCAAGGGGTAGCTACCGGTCGACGCTACCTGAACCAGCTTTCCGCCAATCCACGCACCGAGCCCTGTGTTTTGGATGACGCCAAAGATCCCAGCATAGAAGGGAAACTGCAAGATGATGCCCCAGGCTGCGTCCACTCCTTGTCGGCACGCCCGCAAAAACGAGAGGGGACGTCCATGAAGCATCAGCGCCGCCACAAGAAAGACGACGTTGTAGGCATTGATCGTCCAGCTCGCACCAAAGCCTCTGTGATAAATCGAATGCCCGAGTGGGTAGGCAAACAAAACAACTGCCAACAAGACCCAACCACGAAAACGGTCAACTCGATCCGCGGGGGTCCGCGGCTCTGGCTCCTCGGGCGGCGGAGACGGCAATATCGCGTCGATTTGTTCCGGAGTCAGCGAGACGGCGTTCTCCTTTGGATGAAGCAGGGCGGCCGTCGCTAGACTCACCGCACCGATGACGGCGACGTAGATCAAACTGAAGGGAATAAACACAGTCTCGGTCACCGGGTACAGGCGACTCACAATGGGCTCCCCCGTGCCGGGTTCGAGAATGGGGTTGTGGGGGGTAGCGAGGATAAGCGGGGCTGAACCGGAGAAGCCCAAGTGCCACACTGTGCCCAACCCCAGATAGGAAGCCGCGATCAACACCCGGATGTCCGTCTTCGGATTGCGCCGGCAGATGAACGGGACAAACAGCGCGCACGCCACCAAACACAGCGCCCAGTTGAGATAGCCAGTGACCAACGAAAACACGCCGGCCAACAGGATTGCCTGAACGGGCCGCTCGGGATCCGGCAAATCAGCCAAGCGATCCATCATGCGAAAAATGGGGCGTGAAGAGACGCAGGCATGAGCGGCAACCATGGCAATGGTAAATTGCATGGCCAAGCCCAGCAGTTTCCACACGCCGCTGCCCCAGGCGAGTACGGCCTGCTCCACGCCGGCGCCCGCACCGAACACCGCCAGCACCAATGCGATGGAGGTCAGAATCATGCAGATCACCCAGGAATCAGGGACCCACCGCTCCGTCACAACGGTGATCCCCCTGCCCAAGTCACGAAAGCGAGCCAGTAGCCAAGTCATCGGACGGCACTTTAGTCGAAGCCCGTGCGAGTAAGAAGCGGGCCGTGCTAAGAACCAATCCCAACAACTAGCCTACGCAACAGAGTCGCCAGCAGACAGCGGAACGCGCCCGGCGACTTGGGCGCAGGAGCAGGACAGCATGACCCACGTCGTTTCAAAACCAAGAGCTCCCTTTCGCACGAAGGACGGCAAGTTGGAGATCCACCAGATACCGGCGGAGACCGATAATCTGATCTGGCTTATTGTCGCGTTGGATGGCAGCGAAGTCGCGGCGGTTGATGGTCCCGAAGCCGACGTGGTGCTCGACTACTGCGCCTCTCGCGGGCTGAAGCTCACAACCATATTGAACACGCACACCCACCCGGACCACATCGGCGTGAATGTTGCGCTTCAGCGGAGTGGCCAACTGGACAAGATGCGGGTCGTGGGCTGCGAGAAAATGAAGAGTTCCATTCCGGGCATCACAGAAACCGTTGGGGAGGGCGACCGCATTGTGGTGGGTGGCTCCCAAGCACAGGTGTGGCTCACCGAGGGGCACCTGAACGGACACATTTCCTACGTATTTGACGGTGCCGTATTCTGCGGAGACACCATGTTCGGAGCCGGCTGTGGGTACCTGTTCGACGGACCCGCCAGCACTATGTTCCATAGCCTGAAACGCCTCTCGGAGCTCGACGCCGATACTTGGGTGTGTTGCGCTCACGAGTACACCCTGGACAATCTGAGATTCGCCTGGTCGCTGGAGAAGGACAACGACGAGCTCAATCGTCGGATCGCCGAGAGCTGGGCCCTCCGCGCTGACGGAGGCTGCACAGTCCCCTCGCCAATTGGACTTGAGCTGGCCACGAATCCCTTTCTGCGCGCACATTCCGAGAGCTTACGGGCCAGCCTCCGGGCCGCCATGGGAGACATCCCGCTCGATCGACCCGAAGACGTGTTCGCAGCTGCCCGCGCCTTGAAGGACCGGGGAGACCACAAGAGCATCTCCGACGCCGATCTTCCCATCTAAGGCGCTGGGCTGTTCCGCCCTGGACCGTTCCGCCGCCTGGCCCTCCGCCGCCTGCCCTGGAAGCTCCGATCTCAGCGCTAGCCCAGCGTCACAGGGTGGTGTTGCGCGGAGAAATAGGCTGTGGGAGGGTCCGCCGCATCATGAGCGATGCAGACAAGACGCCCTCCACCGACGGAACCGAACAGACACCGAAAAATTTCATCGAAGAATTCGTCGCCGAAGATGTCGCCGCTGGCAAGAACGACGGCCGCCTCGCCACTCGCTTCCCCCCGGAACCCAATGGCTATCTGCACATCGGGCATGCCAAGAGCATCTGCCTGAACTTCGGGCTGGCAGATCGTTTGCCGAGTGGCACTTGCAATCTCCGCTTCGATGACACCAACCCAGCAGCAGAAGATACAGAATACGTCACCGCCATCGCCGAGGATATCCGCTGGTTGGGGTTCGAATGGGGCGACCGCCAGTTCTTCGCCTCCGACTACTTCGAGCAGTTGTACCAGTTCGCGGTCACACTGATCCGCGACGGCAAGGCCTACGTTGATAGCCGGAGCCTGGACGAGATTCGCGAGAGTCGCGGCAACTTCTACAAGAAGGGGAGCGACAGCCCGTTTCGAGAACGCTCCGTTGATGAAAACATCGATCTGTTTGCTCGGATGCGCTCAGGCGAGTTCGAAGACGGGCAACATGTGCTGCGCGCCAAGATCGACATGCAATCCCCGAACCTGAACCTGCGAGACCCACCGATCTATCGAATTCGCCACGCGGAGCATCACCGCACAGGCAAGGAGTGGTGCATCTATCCCATGTACGACTTCGCCCACGGTCTGAGCGACGCTATCGAAGGCATCACCCACTCGGTCTGTACGCTCGAGTTTCAGGACCACCGCCCCCTCTACGACTGGTTCTTGGAACAACTACCCGTCACGTCACACCCCCGGCAGATCGAATTTGCTCGACTGGGCTTAGGCTACACCGTGCTCAGCAAACGAAAACTTCAGGATCTGGTCACCCGCAACCATGTATCCGGCTGGGACGATCCTCGCATGCCCACCCTGGCGGGTCTGCGACGCCGCGGTTACTCTGCCACCGCGATTCGCAATTTTTGCACTCGCATCGGCGTGGCAAAACGCGACAGCATCGTCGACGTCGCTCTGCTGGAACATGCTCTGCGCGACGATCTAAACGCAGACTGCGATCGAGCCATGGGTGTGCTGCGCCCACTAAAACTTGTCATCGAAAACTTCCCCGAAGGCCAGGTGGAGTACTTCGATGCCATCCAGCATCCCGAATACCCCGAGCGAGGCCAACGAAAGCTAGCCTTCGGTCGCGAGCTGTATATCGAACGAGATGACTTCATGGAGGAACCGAAGAAGAAGTGGTTCCGCCTAGCCCCTGGTCGCGAAGTGCGACTGCGCTATGCGGCGCTGATCACCTGCAAAGAGGTGATCAAAGACGACAGTGGCGAGGTCATCGAAATCCGCTGCACCTGGGATCCCGAATCCCGCGGAGGCAACGCCCCGGACAGTCGAAGGGTGAAGGGAACCCTGCATTGGGTGAGCGCTGAACACGCCGTATCCGCGACAGTGCGACTCTATGACCGCTTGTTCACGGCCGAAAACCCTCTCGCCCAGAAGGAGGACCCGGACGCGCCCCCCACGAGCTTCATGGACCACATCAACCCCGATTCCCTCGAAGTGCTCGAAAACTGTAAGTTGGAGCCCGATCTAGCCAGCTTGGAGGCGGGAAAGGTCGTCCAGTTCGAGCGGCTGGGCTACTTTTGCAAGGACACCGAAGACTCCAAGCCCGACGCGCTGGTGTTCAACCGAACGATCACTCTGCGGGACGCTTGGGCGAAGGTCGCCAAGAAATCGCGCTAGGCCTGCGGGCGCAGCAACTCCCGGCGTAAGAGCCCGCGGCGCTAGAACTCACACTGGTGAGTGACTGCGTTGCAGACAGATCCCGGAGAGATGAAGGGGCACACATCGCCGACGAACCAGTCGCACCGGATACCGCAAGCCTGAACGCTGCGGGTGTAACAAATCTGAGGAGCTGCGCAGTCGGCGGTGCTGGCGCATCGGCAATTGAAATCGTCGGGGATGCCGTTTCCGTTTTGGTCCGCCCCATTGCAGGTTTCGGAAACCATCGTATCGCTGGCGGTGCAGTCTTCGTCCACCGCATCGATCTTGCCGTCACAATCGTTGTCGACACTATCCGTACAAGCAGCCACGCCGAACTCCGCCGTGGGTGGTTGCCCATCATTGCAGTTGAGGCAATCCCCCAAGTTCACGCAGTCGCTATCCGCACAATCGGCGTACACATCGCCGTCGTTGTCGATGCCGTCCACGCAGTTCTCCGGTGGATTTTCGATAATATTGAGATTCAGGACGAAGGGCCCTTCGTCGGGACCGCGCTGCGCGTCAACCGTGAAGCCATCCAGAAAGATAAAGTAGGTGCCGGCGGGGACCAGCGGGAGATCGATCTTGGCCGACCATTGGTAATTGCCACTATCATCATCGCACGCGAGTTCTTGACCCAATCCACAGGTGCCCGCGCGGATATACAGCAGGCTGTCGAACTCACTTCCGATGGAGTCGATGATCAGCCGACTCGGTTCGGCCAGCTCGAGCTTGAACACCGCTTCGCCCGGCGCGCCGCCACAGCTACCTTCCGCTTGCCCGATATTCCCTGTGGTGTCGCCCACATAGGTTCCGCTGGCGGTCACAACCAACGCGGTGAGGCAGTTCGACTGTTGTTCCGCGCAGGTCGGATTATCTGCGCAATCGGGATCCAAACAATCAATTAAGTAGTCGAAATCGTCATCAATCTCATTATTGCAGAGCTCGGCCGTAGCCGTGCAATTGGGGGCAAACAAGCACGCAGAGTCGGCGCAATCAATGCGGTTGTCGCAGTTGTTGTCCAAGCCATCGTCGCACACCTCAATCGAACAACCCGAACAACTCGGGTGAGTGAAACATGCGGCGTCGGCACAGTCGGCATCGCCGTCGCAGTCGTCGTCTTCACCATTATCACAGATCTCGGCGGTGATGGGCGGAACGCAAAGACAGGCCCCGCCGCTCACACAATCTGGATCTTGGCAATCAATCAGTAGATCGCAGTCGTCATCTTCACCGTTGTTGCAGCTTTCTGTCTGGGCTTGACATAGGCAGCTAGCAGTAGCGGAGCAATCGCTATCGTCGCAGTCTGTGCCGCCGCCGCAGTCGTTGTCGATTCCGTCCCCGCAAGCGCCCGTCTCGCTCGGACTACACCCGCAGTCTTGGGTGCCGACGCAAGTCGGATCGCTGCAGTCCACCAAAGTGTCGCAGTTGTCATCGATCCCGTTGGTGCAATCTTCGCCTTGCGGGTCGACTACACAGCCGCAGCTGGAGGCCGCGTTACATGCCGGATCCGCACAGTCGCGGGCGCCATTGCAGTCGTTATCATCCAAGTCGGTGCACACTTCTGCCGCGCCCGGGTAGGTATTCGGATTGCCATCGTTGCAGTCGTTACCCCCACATTGATCGTCCACGAAGCCGTCATCATCCGCGTCTCTATCAGCGTAGGCGCAGACTCCGTCCTCACATCGATCGGAGGTGCAGGAATTCAAATCGTCGCAATCAGTATCCAGTTCGCAAGGCCCCGCTCCGCCACTGCCGCCGTCTCCCGCACTACCGCCGGCTC
>SPKZ01013074.1_pt1 | contig 55043 bp, 51 predicted proteins | sample 2456571 | NCBI WGS metagenome assembly SPKZ01 (sample SAMN11192286, study PRJNA482655) | marine metagenome | biome: ENVO:00000447; feature: ENVO:00000244|ENVO:00000211|ENVO:00000569|ENVO:00002023; material: ENVO:00002151; isolation source: ocean water from marine abyssalpelagic zone ...
AAAAAAGCCAGTATAGCCGCTAAAAAGAAAATGGCAGGGCTAGACGATGAATATCGCTCAACCCTGCTGGAATCTGGGATTAAAATGCGCTAGCCGTGAAACGAGTACCACGTTACGATACTCACTCTATTAATTTGTGGATTATTGAGCCATAATTGGCAAATTAACACTACATCCAGTCACCATTACGAATAACGCCAACAGCAAGACCTTCAATGTTAAATTCTTGGCAAGTTAAATCAACTATAATGGGTGAAAAGTCTTCATTTTCAGCCTGTAAATAAACGATATTACCTTCTCGTTTGAAGCGCTTAACCGTGACCTCATTTTCAACACGAGCAACAATAACTTGACCATTTTGTACATCGGTAGTTTGATGCACAGCAAGTATATCACCATCTAAAATACCAATATTTTTCATACTTTCACCATTAACCCGCAATAAGTAATCTGCCGTGGGGTGAAATAAGCTACCATCCATCTTATAGTAATCTTCAATATGTTCTTGGGCTAAAATTGGCTCACCTGCAGCAACACGGCCAATTAAAGGTAAACCATCTTCTTTAAGAAACTGCTCAGCTAAGCGAATACCACGAGATGTGCCTGGTAGCATTTCTATATAACCTTTTTTAGCTAACGCTTTTAAATGCTCTTCTGCCGCATTGGCTGATTTAAAACCAAAAAAACTAGCAATTTCCGCACGTGTCGGCGGCATTCCTGTGTCGTTAATGGTATCTTTAATAAGATCAAAAACTTGTTGTTGTCGATTAGTTAACGGTTTAAGTTCGTGTATAGCAACCATAAAAAATTCCTGTATATATTGACAGTTATACTGGTAGTATATACAGGAATTTTATAAAATCAATATTTAGGTTATGACGATAGACTTAGCTATTTATTCTTTGAATGCCACTTATTTACCGAAAACTGTCATTAATTCCAGTTAACACGCGGCTACCGGGACAAAGAACGTCTTGATCTCACGCTATATGCGGTACTAAATTGCGCTTTTGATGACCATTAGCAACTGCCAGCATGATATTTTTAGGACCAAAATCAGCTCATTTACACATTCCCCTCCATTATTTTAGTCCGGAAAACATTAGTACTTATTCGAATTATTTACTGTACTTTTTATTATAATTCTTATTAGTTTAGCTTATAAAAATTAAAGTTTAATTAATACCTTGGTGCTAATAGATACCATAACTACAACAATAAATTTTGCTCTATTTTATAATATTCATCGGTAGCATTAATCAGTGAATTTGCCGTTAATTTTGGGACACCATAAACCATAGTACTCACATTAAATTGTGCTTTAATATGGCTTAGCAGCATATCAAAATCGCCATCACCAGAAAGCAGTACTATGGTGTCAATATCTTGCCTTGCCGCGGCCGTCATTATGTCAATAGTAATGCCTACATCCCAATCGCCTTTGGCCGCGCCATCACTACGTTGAATAAAAGGTTTCAATTTCACCTGAAAACCAATGTGTTTTAGTGCTTTTTGAAATTTATGCTGTTGATCATCACTGCGCGCAATAGCATAAGCTGTCGCTTGTACAATATCACCCTTAGCAAGTAATTCTTGCCATAATAATCGATAATTAAATTGGCGTTGATAGACATCTCGTGTGGTGTAATAAATATTTTGTACATCAACAAAAATGGCAATTTTTTGCAATACAGTTTCCTTAAGTCTATAAAACAACATTATTATTGTTTTTATACTTGTTAGTCTGAAATGATGACGTTAAAATAGTTGACAATATAATAACAAATCAAGAGTGTAGGAATAAAGTATGTCTTTTGAGGATAACTATCAAGTAACTTCTAAATTCAGCGAGCATACCCATGACTTCCTCTCTAGTCATTTAATTGCCCCAACACCCGTAAATTATTCGGTAATCTATCTTTATATTAGCAATGAAAACGAAATGTTATCGGCCGCTATAGATAAAAAGCTGCAACAGGGCAAATTAATGACCGCAGATTTTATCGCTGATTTATTCAAACGCTATGTATCCTTTGCTCAACAAATTGAAAATACTGTATTAGCTCCTTTTGAACAAACGCTAAGTGAAACCTTAAAACAAATCAGTAAACAAGTGAGTAACGAAGACAAAGCGGTAAATAATTTACAAAAGTTAGATAAGATTTTAGCTAAGTCAAAAAATAATGGTGCTATGGAAAGCATTGTTAGCTATCTTTTTAACACTATAAATAGCACCAAAGCTCAACATGAAGCACTGTCTCAAAAATTAACCACTACACAACAAGAGATTAATCAACTAAAAGACAAACTTGCCTCTTCAAGAGAAGAAGCGTTAGTTGACTCGTTAACAGGTTTGCTAAATCGTCGAGGCTGCGATGAAAAATTACAAGATTTAGATCACGCCGATACTCATTCCTCTTTAGCTATTGATATTGATCACTTTAAAAAGGTTAATGACACCTTTGGCCACTTTATTGGCGACAAAGTTATTCAGCGCATAGCAAAAACAATTAAAACCCATATTGGCGAGCAAGATCTTGCCGTACGTTTTTGCGGTGAAGAGTTTGTGGTGGTAATGACTAACACCCCTATTGCTGAGGCAAGAAAAATTGCTGAAGAAATTCGTTTATCTATTTCTAAAATGAAGTTAAAACAAAGAGAGACCAACACTTATTTACCGCCTATTTCAGTATCTATTGGTATCGCTCAAAATGATAATATTTCAGATTGGACCACCTTGTTTGAACAAGCAGACCATGCACTATACCAAGCTAAAAACTCAGGACGAAATTGCTGTATTTGTGCCTAATAAAAATATGTCCGTTGTAGGTGCTTCGCTTTGGCGCCCTGAAACCTGCATCTTGAATGGTAACGGGTATAAATGTTAAACTCCTCTTTTTGAGCTAACCAACAATTAATTTTAGCGATGATAATGTCTATATTGCGTTCTTTTTTTTATTTATTATTAAAACTCCCTTTACGTTTATTGGTTCGTAGTAAAATAGTGCAAGATGCCGATACTTCTGTAGAAACACAAGCTCGTCCTGTTTTTTACGTAGTAAGCCATCAATCAGCCAGTGATTTATTAACGCTTCAAACGGCCTGTAAGCAACAACAACTGCCTGATCCACTTAGCAAAATCAAAATAAACGGTAAACTATTTGACCGTATTTTATGTTTAGAAAAACCCAAATTAGTGTTTTCGTGCTTTAAAACAAAAAATACTACCGCACTACATCAAGGCTTAGAAATTCTTAATCAGCACGATATTGATAAAGAACTTGATGCGCAATTAATACCAGTAAACCTTATCTGGGGTAGAATACCCACCCAAGAAAAAAACAATGCTAATGTTGCCTCACTACTGGCAGAGCAAGCTACTCCTACTTGGCTACAAAAATTATTTATTGTCCTTTTTCTAGGTCGCGATAACTTAGTACGATACAGCCAAGCACTCTCGTTGAGAGAAATGTCTGACAATCACGGTAACGATGAAGCAACAGCACATAAATTACTTCGCGTTGCCCGTTTTCATTTTCATCGACAAAATATTGCCGCAAAAGGTCCACGCCTTATTCATCGCCAACAAATGTTCACGGCTTTATTTGCCAACCCGTCGGTAATGCGCATAATCAAAGACGAAGCTAAAAGCAAAAACCTCAGTACTGCACAAGTAAAAAAACAAGCACAAAACATGATGGAAGAAATCGCTGGCGATTACAGCGTTTCATTAGTCCGCTTAGGTGAACGCATTTTACGCTGGTTGTGGGGTCGCCTGTATAGCGACATAAAAGTGAACAATTCTCAAGTATTACGTGAACTCGCTCAAGACGGACATGAAATTATTTACGTGCCCTGTCATCGCAGCCACATGGATTATTTATTGCTTTCTTATGTCATTTTGCAAGAAGGTTTAGTTATGCCGCGTATTGCCGCTGGCATTAATTTAAACTTTTGGCCTGCTGGACCAATATTTCGAAAAGGTGGTGCTTTTTTCATTCGTCGTAGTTTTGCTGGTAACCGTTTATATTCAACAATTTTCCGTGAGTACTTAGGCTTGTTGTTTGAACGTGGTTACTCTGTAAAATATTACACCGAAGGTGGCCGTAGCCGTACCGGGCGATTATTAAATCCGAAAACGGGCATGCTAGCCATGACCATTCAAAGTTTACTTCGTGGTATTGACCGCCCGTTAACCTTAGTACCTGTGTATATAGGTTACGAACATGTTATGGAAGTTGGCACCTACCATAAAGAGCTTAGTGGCAGTGAAAAGAAAAAAGAATCTATCTTTGGTGTACTAAAAGCGATTAAAAATTTACGTAATTATGGTAATGGTTATGTGAATTTTGGCGAGCCCATCAATATTAATGATTATTTGAATAAACAGGTACCTGAATGGAAATCAGCGATTAACCCTATCAACCCGCAAAAACCTAACTGGTTAACGCCAACGGCTAACGAGTTGGCAAATAAATTAATGACCCGTATCAATCAATGTGCGGCGCTCAATGGCGTAGCATTAGTTGCGCTTATTTTACATGCCTGTGAAAACAAAGCGCTTGCTAAAGCTGATTTAGAAAAGCAATTAGATTTCGCGCTAAACATGCAACGCCAAGCCCCTTTTAGCGAACAACTGACAATACCACAAGAAAATGGCAGTGAATTACTAGCCCATGTTATTTCGCTGAATAAAGTTACCATATCAACAGATAGCTTTGGAACTATCATCTCACTCAATGACTCTGCCAGCTTAGAGATGCGCTACTACCGCAACAATATTTTACACACCTACAGTCTAATTTCGTTAGTGTGTAAGTTATTAGCTGACAATAGTAAAATAGCTCAAACGCAGTTAATCGAGCAAACGGTGTGCTTACTCGCTACTTTAAAAGACGACCTATTTTTGTGGCAAACACCCGCGCAAATGACTAAACAAGTTGCACAAGTTTTAGCCTTTTTAGAGAAATCAGGCATGGCTCAACAAAGTGAGGCTAAATGTTGGTCATTAACCAATAACACCGAGCAACTCAGTCATATTTATCTTATGGCTGAATGTATTGGTGAAAGCTTACAAAGGCTTGCCATTATAACCTCATTGGCAACACGCTTAGCGCCAATCACTAGGCGAGATTTAGAACAAAAAGTTGTCGCTATCGCCAAGCGATTATCGGTGTTAAATAATATAACCGCCCCTGAATTTATTGATAAAAAAGCACAAGCGACCTTAATTAACACTATGCGAGAGCAAGGTTATATTGAACTTAATGACGATGGTTTACTGATAACAACTAACACAATGAAACAGCTTAAAACCTCAGTAACCAACCTAGTAGCCATTGAAGTATTGCAAAGTATTGCTCGCTCGTAGCCGTTTTAATGGTAATAGCTCGGCAATAAGTTGATAAGACATCGCAATGCGATTATTGTCAGCTTACTGCTTTGCCCTAATACTTATCTTGTTAATGCCGCCAACTCGATAGTAACTTGTTCAACACCCTGTTTAGCAAACCTTTTACTCAATTCCGCTTTTTTACTACTTAATAATGAAATGCCTTCCACTACCATATCAAAAACTTTCCACTGACCGGTTTTTTTATTTTGTCGCATTTTAAACACTACATTTATAGTCGGTTTATTAACATCAATAATTTGGGTTTTTACTGCAACAATTTTTTTACCTTTGGAGGCTTTTTCTGGTTCGAATATCACTTGCTGGTTTTTATACTGCATTAAAGCATGAGCATAAGTTCTCGCTAAGTTATGGCGCATTGAGCTAACAAATTTCGCCCGTTGTTCTTTGGTAGTTTTGCGTAAATACTTGCCCAAAATACGGTACGAGGCATACCGATAATCAATTGATGGCATCAACTCTTCTTCTACAATTACTTGCATAAGCTGTGGAAATTTTTTAATTTCTTGCTGATTAGCAGCAATGCGGCTAAAGAGTTTGTTACCAATATTTTCCAGCACCTTATAAGGTGACGGCTGAGTTGTTTCACTCTCAACCGCTGATACTGGTAACGCTAAAATGACTAATGCCAATAGCAATGAAGTAGTTAATTTTACTAAAACTAGCATGTTAATAGTTCCCTATTTATTAATATTATTTTCTCACCGAAAATAAACCGACCGCTCGGTATATACAATAAAGCTAGAATAGCACCGACCGTTCGGTTTGTAACTACTTTATCTATAAGTAAAGGGCTTATCTAAGATCTATTAGCACTAAGCAGAAGCGGCTATTTAATAAATTTATTTTTTTAACGAACGAATATACAAGCAAAGTTCTGAAATAACCTGTTGATATAACACTTTATTACGTGAACTTTTACTTAAGCTTGTGGAGCCATGAAAAGTAGCCACAATAAAATAAGCCACTTGAGTAAATTTTAATTCTGGACGTAAATCGCCTTTAACTCGCGCTAGTGCCGTTACAATTAATGCATTCAACTTTTCCTGCATCGATAGTATGCGTAAGCGAAAACCTTCATCAACATTGGCCATTTCTTCACAGAGGTTATTCAAAGGACAGCCACAAACAACTTCACTACTGTTCATTTGATTACACATAGAAGTAAAAAATTGGCATAAGCCTTCAATGGGATCGTCTTGGCTTAATGCTGGCTGCCATGTATCAAGAAGCAGAGGCACAAAGCTTTCTTCAAAAACGGCATAGCCTAATTCAATTTTATTAGAGAAATGATAATACAAAGCGCCTTTAGAAATACCACAGCGATTAAGAATAGTTGATAAACTAGTCGCCTGAAAACCATGTTGATGAATTTCATCAGCCGCTACGGCAAGAATTTTTTGGCGGGTTTGTTCAGCGTCACTCATGATTACTACTCTTTGGCTTTTCTTTGATTTTATCTGTGCCTATCAATGATAACCGACCACTCGGTATGTTACAAGGTAGTCATTTAAATCAACCTTACACATATGATTATTCCAATATAGAACTAGACCGTTTCTAATGAAACTGGATCGGCTTTAGGCCTAAGTAAAGGGCCGAAAGTCATGTCTGCTACTCGTTGAGTTCTAAGCATACAAAAAGTGCTACCCCTAGAAATTAACAAGAACATAGCATCAAATTGCATTGATAACATGGATAAATTAATGAAAAAAAGTCTGAACTCATGCTAAGAAGAAAACAGTGCCTGGTTAGCTATTTTTTAATTTAGGATAATGAACTTGTTGTGCCGTATTATCCTTCTTTGTCACAGAGCAAGAAGCCTTATACCAAGTGAAGTAATGAATTGATCACTTAGCGAGAATTAAAAGGCTTAGAGGCACAGGTTCATAGTTCCAGACTGAACCTAAATACCTACATCCATGTAAGCAAGGCATTGATTGAAGAATAATGGTTATAAAATCAATAACGCAGCATAAAACGTTTCTAAACCAGCCCTATGGGGATGACTGAAACTCGCATCTTGAAGTGGCTTGGGTATATATACTCCGTACACAGGTCTAAATTAACACGTCATTTTTTGATGACTAACTGTAATAAAAAGAATACGCACGTTTTATGACGATAAAATGACACTAAAAGGACATTTTGATGACAAGCCCCTAGCCTAAGCTAACATCTTACACACCGACACTTACGAAGTCCGTGTGCAGCCACTTTATATACTTTTTGACGTGGGCACTAAAGTTCTTGAGCGAGATATTTGCCTCGATGAGATTGTTCAACGACATTTTGTTTAATTTTTGTTGAGGATGTTTTTGGGTTATAACTGACTTGAATGATTTTACCACCTTTAGCGTGCAGATAAGCCTCCACATCAAGATTATGCTGTTTATCCCCCCAGTCTTCGCCAATAACAAAAATATCAGGTTTTAATTCTTTGCAGGCGGATACATAGTCAAGTTTGTGGTATGGTCGAACAATATCAACACATCGTAAGGCTTTTAGCATTTCCATGCGCTGTTCAAGGGGAATAACTGGCACATTAGGCTTATAAGAATTCACTACTTCATCAGAAGCCACACCAACCGCGACGGTATCGCCCAGTGTCTTACAATATTCTAACAAGGCAAGATGGCCCACATGCAATAAATCAAACGTACCTACTGTATACACCAACATTTTATTTTTAATTCCTAGTTCAGAGTAATATTCCTGTTATTATAACATTTCTTTATAAGCTATTTACTAAAAAATACTATTTAGTAAATTTAATATCACCTATGGATTAAAAATGACCCCCGATACCTCAGCACCTCAAGAATTACAGCCAACCATTCTCTCTTATGTTAAAGATCTCCCTAATATTTGTTCACTGGCAGGATTAGCTTGTACAATATTGGCAATTTACTACAGTGTGTTAGGCGTTTATTCTGCAGCAATGATTGGCATGGTTTGGGCGGTAGCTTTTGATTGGGCCGACGGACTTATTGCCCGTAGAATGAAAGGGAGAACAGGTACTGACAGTGCCTTTGGTGGACAACTTGATGTACTCATAGACATAGTAAGTTATGGTGTTACCCCTGCTATTTTGCTGTTGAGTTACGGTAAATTTGAGCCGGTATTTTTACTTGGCGCATTTTTGATGGTTGCCGCTAGTGCCATACGGTTAAGCTATTTTAGTACTTTCGGTCTTGCTGGAGGTAAAAAATATACCGGTCTCGCACTTGATAACAACAGTTTAATACTTGTTTTGGTCTTTTTATTGGAAGGAACTTTGAGCCATGATGGATTTACTATTCTTCTCTATGCTAGCGGAGTAACGCTCGCCGCGTTGAATGTATCACAAATAAAAACACCAAAACTTTCAGGAAGTTCAAGAAATGTCTTTATTCTTGCAGCCTACACAGTGACAATAACAGTTATTTATGGTTGGAAACTGCTCTAGTCGTTTTGCTAAAGAAATAAGATTATTTGAGCACCTATTTATTACTGAAGTATTAGATAGGTAGCTCATTAGTTAAGCTGAATTATAAACCGTACTTTGTACAAATTAGCGTTAATATGCGACCGAATGCTTTCGCCTGTTAGCCGTCCATCCATATCAGATTGGCTGTGAGCCTTTATATAAGTTTAGTGTTTGTTTTTCCTGCTCGGTTAAGTAGCTTGTTCACCCTGTTGGTTTTTACTCTCAAGCGCTGATATTCCTTTGCTAAGGTAGTTGACAAGCCATTCATTAACAATTCTTCTGCTAATATTGAACATTCAGGCTATTTCAGCTCTATTCTTACCTAACTTAAAATGTGAAACAGCGAGTAATCTGGTCTCATTCGATGAACTTTTACTTTATTAGAAAGCGCTTTTAATTCTAGTGGGCTATGTATATTCAATATCAATTAGTTGTTAGTTAGCAAATAAATGACATTAGATCACATCTTTATACTAATTGGTATGAGATGACTTTTTCTTGCTTAAATGAGTCAATTCATTACTTCAATTGGTATTAGTTGTGCTTCTGAGAACATTGACTACAATCACTTTATTAATGACTACCCAAAAGACAAAATAATGAAAATACATATAACGATACTATTGGCGCTGGCATTCAGTGCTTGCGATAGCAAGCTTATTCAATCCAATGGCCTCGATAAAAATATGTCTACGTCATTGGTTGTTGAAGGTATATCCATACCTTGGGCAATAGTGCAGCTGCCTAGTAGCGAAATCCTGATCAGCGAACGAAAGGGAGAATTACGGGTGATAAAAAATGGTCGTTTATTGTCTCAACGCATCAGCGGATTACCGAAAATTCATAGCAATGGTCAAGGGGGTTTACTTGATCTGGCACTTCATCCTGACTTTTCTAACAATCAATGGCTCTATTTTACTTATGCCAGTAAAGACGGCAGCAACTCAGGTAAAAGCTCAGGCAGTAATACCGCATTAATGCGAGCCACTTTGGACATTGCAAACTTAGCGCTAACCAATAAAAAGTTGTTATATAAAGCTCAACCTAATTCCAAAAAGGGTCAACACTACGGTAGTCGTATTGTATTTGACGATAAAGGCTTTGTCTTTTTCTCCGTAGGGGACAGAGGCCAACGTGATGTGAACCCTCAAGATATTAGCAAAGATGGCGGGAAAATATACCGACTACATGATGATGGTAGAGTACCTTCAGATAATCCATTTTTAGATCAGCATGGCGTTAAATCCGCTGTATATTCTTATGGTCATCGTAACCCACAAGGAATGAGTATTGATCCCCGCACCAATAATATTTGGTCGCATGAACATGGCCCTCGCGGTGGTGACGAAGTTAATGTGATTAAAAAAGGGCTAAACTATGGCTGGCCAGTGATCAGTTACGGTATCAATTACAATGGCACTACGCTCACCGATAAAACAAAAAAAATCGGCATGGTTCAACCAGCACTTTATTGGCTACCTTCAATAGCACCGTCCGACATGATTTATGTTTCAAGTGATAAATATCCGACATTCGAGGGTAAATTTTTAGTGGGCTCAATGAAATTCGGCTATTTAGTGTTATTGACCATTGCAGGCGAGCAAGTGGTTAGCCAAGAGAAAGTATTTAAAGATATTGGTCGTGTGCGAAGCTTACTACAGGGGCAAGACGGCTATATTTATGTAGGTATCGATGGGGTCGGTATTAAAAGACTTATACCAGAATAATGATTTAGGATTTAAGTGATATCACTGGCTACTTTTCAATTAATATCATTGAAAAGTAGCCAGTCTAGCGGTTTGAATATATCGCCAGTATTTATAAATGCTTTAAGAGAAAATCAAATATTCAGGGAAGAACACTACCAACATTAATACTATAATTTGTATAATAATAAATGGTATTACACCTTTATAAATAGTGGTGGTTTTAAATGATTTTGGCGCAACACCTTTTAAATAGAACAAACTAAAACCAAAGGGTGGTGTTAAGAAGGAGGTTTGTAAGTTCATTGAGATTAAAATAGCAAACCACACTAGATCAATATTAAGCGCCATAGCGACTGGGGTTAAAATTGGCACCACCAAGAAAGCAATTTCAATGAAATCAATAAAGAAACCCAAAATTAGAATAGCTAACATAGCCAACCCGATAAAGGTCCATTTATCCCCTGGCAATTCCATAAAGAAATCTTCAATTAAATATTCACTACCTGAGTAACTAAATACCATCGAAAATGCAGTAGCGCCGATTAATACCGCAAATACCATAGAGGTTACTTTTACCGTTTCTTTCGATACTTCATGCATTTTAGCAAAGGAAAAACCACCATAGAAAATTGATAAAATAACCGCACCTACAGCGCCAATAGCAGATGATTCTGTTGGTGTGGCAATACCGGTAAAAATGGAGCCTAGCACGGCCAAAATAAGTGTCAATGGCGGTACTATGTCTTTTAATGCTTGTACTAATAGTTCGCGCTTACTTTCAGTCACTACCATAGGTGGACAAAAATCGGGTCTTATTTTGCCTAAAATTACTATGTATAGCGTGTAGGCAACAATCAGCATCATACCGGGAATTATTGCAGCTCTAAATAAGTCACCAACAGGCACTCCCATTACATCGCCTAAAATAATGAGAATAATAGAAGGTGGAATAATTTGCCCTAAGGTACCAGACGCGCAAATAACCCCCGCGGCAGTTGGTTGATGATAGTTATTTTTCAACATCACTGGCAAAGAAATAACACCCATAGCAACAACACTAGCGCCAACAACACCGGTAGAAGCGGCTAATAAGGCACCAACAATGATAGTCGAAATAGCAACACCGCCGGGCATACCACCAAAGAGCTTAGCGGCAGACTCTAATAAACGCTCTGCTAAACCTGTTTTTTGTAGCACTATGCCCATAAAGATAAACATAGGGACAGCCATTAAAATGGTGTTTTCCATAATATTCATAATGCGATATGGCATAAATTCAAATAAGTCGACGCCTAGCGTTAACGCACCAACAATTAATGAGATACCGGCAAAAGTAAAAGCAACGGAATAACCGAGAAATAAACAAACTAAAGCAATGGCAAAAAGAATTAACCCAGTCATTAGTGCTCTCCCTCTTGCTTGGTGGTATTACTATCATTGCCAGTTAACGTTTGAATTTGGCTTAATACCACATAAATAATGGCTAAAACCAGAAAAAATGAGGATAAAGGGATCACCGAGCGCACTATCCAACGATGTGGCAAACCACCGGGATCACCACTGCCCTCGCCCATAGTGTATGCATCTAAGGTATAATCAATACCGTAGTAAAAAATTAGCAAGGTGATAGGTAAAGCAAAAATTAATGAGCCAAAAATATTAATGAAAGCTTGCTTGCGCTTAGTCATGGCATCATAAAAAATATCAACACGAACATGTGCATCTTCTTTTAGCGTGTAAGCAATACCAAACATGAACATGGCAGCAAATAAGTGCCATTCAAGCTCTTGCATACCAATACTTACATCATTAAAAAAGTAGCGCATAACTACATCATAAAAAACATTGAGTATCATTAACACCATCAACAAACTGCAAAAATTACCAAGCATGTCGATAAATTTCCCAATTATTTTTAAACTAGTTTCCATTATTTTTCTCACAACATTTTTATGTCATTTATCTATTATAGTAACGATTCATGTTAAGCATAAAAAAAGCAGCTGCCGCACAATCAATAATGGCTGCTGCTTTTCATACATTGTAAAACTACTTAGTATCAGTAGTATCTAAGTAGGCGCGATCAGATAAATTAGTCCAAGCACGAACTTTTATTTGATACTCTTGAATTGACTTAAGAATTTCTGCTGTCATTGGATCTTTAGCGGCAAATTCTTTCAATAGTTCATCATTAGTTGCTTTCATTGCCGTCATTACTGACTGAGGGAAAGAACGCATTTTAATGTTAGGATAATCTTTATTCAAGGTCGCTAAATTTTTACCGCTTTCATGATAAGACTGGATATACATATCGTATGCAGCGACTCTCATCGCTGTGGTAAGAATTAACTGTAAATCTTTAGGTAGTTTGTTATACGCTTTTTCATTTACCATAAACTGTAATTCAGCACCCGGCTCATGCCAACCGGTGTAGTAATAAGGGGCTATTTTGTGAAAACCCATGCGTAAGTCTAACGATGGGCCAACCCACTCTAACGCATCAATAGTATTACGCTCTAAGGCGGTATAAAGCTCACCTGCAGGGATATTGGTAGGTTTAGCGCCTAATTTTGCCATTACTTCACCAGCAAAACCTGGAATACGCATTTTCAACCCTTTAAGGTCTTCAACACTGTTGATTTCTTTTTTGAACCAACCGCCCATTTGGTTACCGGTATTACCTCCTGGGAAGGATAAGATACCGTACTTATCATAAACCTTCTTCATTAACTCCATGCCGCCGCCATGATAGAACCATGCGTATTGCTCAGGCGCTGTCATACCAAAAGGTATAGTAGTAAAGAATAATTTGTTAAAGTTTTTACCTTTCCAATAATATGAAGCTGAATGCCCCATTTGATACTGGCCACTTTTCACAAAATCAAAAATACCTAGCGGTGATTTATGTTTATTAGATGAATCAACACGAATGAGTAAACGACCATTCGACATTTCTTTTACTGTTTTGGCTAAGTTTTTAGTCGCTTCACCAAAAATTGGAAAATTTGGCCCCCATGTTTCCGCCATTTTCCAGCGATATACTTTATCATCAGCCGCATTGGCTAATCCTGACAACCCTGATAATCCTAGCGACAAAACAAGTGCTAGTTTAATAAAAACAGATTTTTTCATCTTTCTTCCTTATATTTGAGCTTGTTGTTTTTTCTATTATTGTTTTCTACTAATACTAAAGACTTTTACAAATTACACCATACGTATTAACGCCGAAATTCACTAGGTATTTATACCTAGGTAGAAGGTAGGCTAGTGAAAAATGTAAAAATTTGTCATCATTCATAAGGTAACGTGTTTAGGTGCTTTACTCAATAATAACCTTACCACGAAGCCATTTGCCAACGTTGAACGCTTTTCTGATTAAGCTACATAGACGAATAAAATACTTATTTATAGGAATAATACCTTTATGAACCTGCCACTAAAGCTCTTATATATTGCTATATTTCAAGTAATTTTAACCTCGATAGCGGTATTTTTCTTTTTCAGTAGTGAGTATAGAGAGCTATCTAGCCAAAGTTTACATTCGGTTGAGAATTTTCTGTTAGAGCAAAAAAAACGTGAGCTGAAAAATTATACCGCGCTTGCTGTTTCATCCGTTGAACATATGTTTGCTGGCGAAAAAAAAATAGACCAACAAGCACAAGCTAACGCAGTAAGCCTACTTAACAACCTACTTTATAACGGAGATGATGGCTATTTTTTTGTTTATAGTAGCGATGGTGTCAATATAGCTCACCCCAAAGAACCCTTCAGAGAGGGCAAAAACTGGTGGAATTTAGAAAGTGATACTGGCGAAAAAATAGTACAAATTTTAATTGAAAATGCACAAACTGGCGGCGGATTCCACCGTTACAAATGGTCTAAGCCCTCTACGAACCAAGAAGTTGATAAAATGAGCTATTCGGTTTTCCTTGATGAATGGCAATGGATGCTTGGTACAGGGGTATATTTAGACGACGTTAATCAACAAGTTAGCCTGTTACAGCAAGAGATCGATCAGCATATTAGTAAAACTCAACAAATTGTATTAAGCGTCGCTTTAGGCTCTATTTTTATTCTATTTGTAGTTGGCTTAATTTTTACTTTGAGGCAGAAGCAGCGAAGTGACATAAAAATTAATGAGCTGGGACAAAGAATTATTAGTTTACAAGAAGAAGAGCGCCGTCATATTTCACGAGAATTACACGACGGTATAGTGCAAATGTTAGTATCGATAAAATACTCCATTGAGGCTACAGGCATCTTTTTATCACAATTAAACCAAGAAAAGCCTAAATCGCAACTGGCTGCTGAAAAGAACCTAAGTATTGCCATACAAGAAATTCGTCGCATATCCCACCACCTTCATCCGCGAATATTAGATGAATTAGGCTTATCTGCCGCTATGGATGCGTTATCCAGTGAATTTTCAGAATTAACTGGTATTAAAATGCAAGTAATTACCCCAAAGTTAAAAAAACTGTTACCTGACAATATCAGCACCACCTTGTATCGTGTAGTGCAAGAGTCACTCACCAACATTCAAAAACATGCCAAAGCCAGTAACGTGATTATTAAATTAGTAATCAATCAAGCTTGGTTAACCTTAACTATATGCGATAATGGCAAAGGTTTTGATACCAGTGTCAGTATAAAAAACCAAGAAAATCTTGACGAGTTTGGTATTGGGCTAAGAAATCTAGCTGAGCGGATTGAATATCACTCAGGTGTTTTTAAGGTAACATCAACAGCAAAAGGCACGAGAGTTACGGCAAAAATACCTAAAAGTTGCTTTGCCAACTATTTTAACCAAACTACCAGTGAGAAAAATAATGATTAAACCGCCAGAAAATCAACAAAAAATATCAGTACTATTAGTTGATGATCACCCTATGGTACAAGATGGTTTAAGCTCATGTTTATCTTATTATCCTGATATTGAGGTTATTGGCTCAGCTGAGGATGGCAAAGATGCACTGCAGAAAGCGCTAACATTAAAACCTGATGTTATTTTAATGGATATCAGCATGCCCAACATGAATGGTATTGATGCTACGGAAATAATTACTGAACAATTAACGGCTACCAAGGTACTAATATTTAGCATGCTTGACAGTGTCGAGTTCGTCAATAGAGCCATACAAGCAGGTGCGGCGGGATATATTTTAAAAGATACCACCTCAGAAGAAGTGTATTATGCGATTAAAACCGTTGCCTCAGGTAAAACCCATTTTAGCAGCTCTATTGCTAAAGCATTAATAGAAAACCCTTCAAGATTAACGCGAGAAAAGTTAACCACCCGTGAACAAGTTATATTATCCTACATTGCTCAGGGCCACTCTAGCAAAGAAGTAGCAAAAATTTTGAGTATTAGCTTTCGTACCGTAGAAGCACATCGTCGTAATATCAAAACTAAATTAAACATTGATACCTTCGCCGGTTTAGTTCGCTATGCGGTTAATCAAGGGTTAATTGAAAGCTAACACCAATATAAATAAACATGTGATCACTAACTTACTGGTCTTGGTATAATACCCATATCTGGTGTTACAAATATTCAATAAAAATACCGATAAAAATAATCATACCAACCCAGTGATTATGTAAAAATGCTTGAAAACACTTATCTCGCTCTCTATTAACAATCAATAATTGTTGGTAGCTAAATAAACCAGCACTGATCACTAAACTTAACTGGAATGGCCAACCAAAAGCTAGCATATCGCCCACCGTATATAACAAGCCCAATACTAATAACTGTAAAAAGCCGATAATCCGTTTATCATGCTCGCCAAATAAAATAGCAGTCGATTTTACGCCTATTGCTATATCATCTTCCCTATCAACCATAGCGTACATGGTATCGTAAGCAACGGTCCACAATAAATTTGCCACAAATAATAACCAAGCAATGAGTGGTATTTCACCCATTATTTCAGCAAAGGCCATGATCATGCCCCAACTAAAAGCCGCCCCTAACACTACTTGTGGTAACTGAGTGTAACGCTTCATAAATGGATACGATGCCGCTAACACTAAAGCAACTACAGATAAATAAATAGTCGGCCAACTCAAGGTTAACACTAAACCCAAAGCACAACCGATCAATACACCAAACAAATTAACTGCTTGTTCTTTTGTCATTAAGCCCGAAACTAACGGCCTATTTTTAGTCCGTTCAACTTGACCATCTACCTTTATATCGGCGATATCATTTATGACACAGCCAGCACTACGCATAATAAAAACGCCTAAGCTAAAGACTATCAATAAATGAAAATTAGGCCAGCCATCACTGGCAATCCATAACGCCCAATAAGTTGGCCACAGCAATAAATAAGTACCTATAGGTTTATCCATGCGGGTGATTAATTTAATGGCTAACCATTTTTTTTGCAGCTTATTAACCATGAGCAACTCTTGGCTTAGTGACTGAGCGGGCAATTGTTTGATAGGCAAAAGCACCGGGAAGAAAAACTTCGGCAACCATTAAGGGCTTATTTTCTAGCATAAAAATAGAACGCCGTCCCCACAGTGTATGAGTAATATTAAACTGTAAATCATCTGCTAATTTACCGACTGAGCTAGTTAAATCAAACTCGGCTATTTCAATAGTTTTTCGCTCAAGCGATGAGTTATTAAATAATACCTGCCCAAGTGATTGTGTTCCTAAATTAGCTAATGCTTGTTCCGCACCGGTTAAACTAGCGGTAGGCAATAAACTACGGGCAAATACTTGTGGTTTATCATCACAATAAAGCAACACTTCGCGCACAAGCACTGGCTCTCCAGCAGGAATATCGGCAACTGCTTCATGTACTTGGCAGGGTTCAATTTTTTGACCCAACAACTCCACTCGAAATTGATGACAGTGCGTTTTTAAGCGCGCGGTGAGTGAGTCAGGATCAAGTAACCAAGATTGTAAATGCTCAGGCAGTGTACATGCATCTGAACGTTGCCAATGGCTTGATAAAGTAACGGGGAAAAGTAACTGCAAGTTCATAGCGTACTATCGAATATCAATTGGGAAAATATCATGAGTATAATAACAGGCTTTAATGAAAAAAAGCATGTTCAGCTTAACCGGTAATAAAAATAATTAAAAATTATTCAGGCAAAAAGAAAAAATCGGGGTATGATAAAGCCAACGTGTTATAAATTCGTTTTTCTGTCTTTATTTACCTCTATCATCTTCATTGTATCTGAATTGAGGAGCTCAGGATTAATGCCGAATACTCCGTATAAGAAACCTACGGAATGATGAGCTTGCCAGAGTAAGGTAAATAGTTATGTTTTCTTTTGATGATAATAAGTTACTAATGATCAAATATTTAATAGTTTTATCTTGCTTTCTTACTTCACTAGCCATCAAGGCTAGCGATTATGCTTATTTCGGTTTTGAGCCAGATATAATCACAAATTATGTCGCCGTAAAGAAAAAAATGGGTTACGTGCGTCTCACAGTCGAATTAATGGTTGAAAGTGATAATTTAGAAATAGTTGAACATCACTCGCCATTACTACGTGATGCCATTATTGATATCATTGGTAGACAAACAGAAGCGAAAGTAAAATCAATTAAAGGCCGCTCTGAAATTAAATTCCTCTGTGAAGAACAAGTAAAAAAGTTACTAACGAAAGAAACTGGCCAGCCTTTGATCAAAAAATTATTATTCACTCAGTGGTTAGATAATTAGCCAGAGAAAAAGCACCAAGTTGCCAACCCCCTACAATCCAATAAGTTGTCTTGGTAACTATTAACTCGCTACTCATCATCTATACCCGTTCCACTTGAAGATGCTACGAATTACGAGATAGCTTCACACTAAACACGGCCAACAAACACCCTGAAATAAGGCCGAGTAAATGTGCTGTATTCGCTATATTTACTGGCAATACATCAACAAAACCTAACAACAACCAAAACAATAAAAAGCCAATAATAGGTTTAGATAAAGACAAACCTTTTTCTGGTGCCAAATAGCCATACCACCAAACAAACCCAACTAAAGCATATACAACACCTGATAAGCCACCAAAATTCGCGCCTGAGACAAAGAACTGCCCTAAGTTTGAAAAAATCGCCGAAATTAACAATAAATTAATCAGTGTGCCTTTACCTAAAACCTTTTCAATACTGCCACCTAATTGCCACCACCACATAGTATTAAAAACAATATGTAACCAAGAGAAGTGAAAAAAAACGTGGCCTAATATACGCCAAGGCTCAGCAAGAAAACCATCAATAGAAAGACGAGGATAGAACTGTAATTGATTAAATATTGACTGCCCCCAGCCGAGATTACTGCCGATAAACACCAACCAACATAAAGCAAAAACGAGCAGCGTTGTGATGCCAGCATGAGCAAAAAAGTTTTCTTTAAAGCTTGCTAATAATGTTAGGTCATTGCTATTAATAGCAACCGTTTCACCGTGCTGCCAAGCCGCTTGTTGATATTTTTTATCAAAAGGCGTTTTGATAAAAATATCAAATTCAGCTTTAGCCTGAGAAATTTTGTCAGGTTGACAATAAACCATATGAGTTTGTTTTGTTTCACTAACCACTTTAGCAGCAATACCTAAAGTTGCTAAATAATTGGCAAAAAGTAGCGCTATATTATGCTGCTCAAGCTGAACTAATGGTTGTAAATTGTCATGCTTATCCATTAGCGAGAAATATTATCCGGATATTGTAATTGCCATTGAGTAAAACCACCATCAAGCGAATAAACTTGGGTGAAATCTTGGCTAACCAAAAACTGCGCTGCTTGCTGACTAGAATGCCCATGATAACAACACACCACTACAGGAGCATCAGGATCGGCATCACGTAAAAAGTCAGCCAAACTCTCATTGGTTAAATTAAGTGCATCAGTAATGCGACCATTAGCAAATGAAGCCTCATCACGAATATCAACTACCACATGTGTTTTATCGTTAAGCACCTGTGCTAATTCTTCAACTTGCATATGCATAAAACGTTCTTCATTAGACGCGCTATTGTCAGACATTGTTGTCTACTCCCAATTTAAAATTACTTTTCCTGATTGCCCTGAACGCATGACATCAAAACCTTGTTGAAAATCATCAATATTATACTGATGGGTAATAATTGGCGATAAGTCTAAACCCGATTGAATAAGGCTAGCCATTTTATACCAAGTTTCAAACATTTCACGGCCATAAATACCCTTGATCGTTAGGCCTTTAAAAATGACATGACTCCAATCAATTGCCATTGCTTCACTAGGAATACCTAGCATAGCGATTTTACCACCATTATTCATATTGTCTAACATAGTTGTAAATGCGATTGGTACACCTGACATTTCTAAACCGACATCAAACCCTTCGGTCATGCCCAGTTCAGCCATCACCTCAGTTAAGTTTTCTTTGGCAACATTAACCGCACGAGTGACTCCCATCTTCCTAGCCAAATTAAGGCGATATTCATTGATATCGGTAATGACGACATGACGCGCACCCACATGTCTCGCTACCGCTGCCGCCATAATACCAATAGGACCAGCGCCGGTAATTAATACATCTTCACCCACTAAATCAAACGACAAAGCAGTATGTACCGCATTGCCAAAGGGGTCAAAAATAGCGGCTAAGTCATCAGAAATTTCATCGGGTAATTTAAAGGCATTATATGCCGGAATAACTAAATATTCGGCAAAAGAGCCCGCTCTATTGACACCAACACCAACGGTATTACGACATAAGTGCGTACGACCACCACGGCAATTTCGACAATGGCCACAAGTAATATGACCTTCACCTGACACCCTGTCGCCTATTGAAAACCCTTTGACTTCTTGACCAATACCAACCACTTTACCTGCATATTCATGCCCGACAACCATAGGCACAGGGATCGTTTTTTTTGACCACTCATCCCAGTTATAAATATGAATATCGGTGCCACAAATGGCAGTTTTTTTAATTTTAATTAATAAATCATTATGACCCACTTTAGGTCGCTCGGTGCGCGTTAACCAAATACCTGGCTCAGCTTTTAATTTTGATAAAGATTTCATAATATTTTCACTGGCCTTAGCTAATCACTTTCATTTCTTTGCCGATACGAATAAAAGCGGCAATAGCTTGTTCAAGTTGCGCTTTCGTATGTGCCGCTGAAATTTGCGTACGAATTCTCGCTTGCCCTTTTGGCACTACAGGAAAAGAAAAACCAATAACATAAATGCCTTCAGCTAAAAGCCTATCGGCCATCTCACTCGCTATTTTGGCATCACCTAACATCACCGGAACAATAGCATGATCAGCACCAGCACAAGTAAAGCCTGCCGCTTCCATTTTATCACGGAAATACGCCGTATTCTCTTTTAAGGTTTTCCGTAATTCGCCACCGTCAGCTAATAATTTAAGCACGGTAATTGACGCATTAACAATCGCTGGCGCTAACGAATTAGAGAATAAATACGGACGTGAACGTTGGCGTAACCATTCAACCACTTCTTTTTTCGCTGAAGTATAGCCACCTGATGCACCACCCATGGCTTTACCTAAGGTGCCCGTTAAAATGTCAACACGACCCATGACATCACAAAACTCATGACTACCACGGCCTTGCTCGCCAACAAAACCAACCGCATGCGAGTCATCAACCATCACCATCGCCTGGTATTTATCGGCTAAATCACAAACACCTTTAAGGTTGGCAATAACACCATCCATTGAAAACACACCATCGGTGGCAATTAACTTAAAACGCGCTCCTGCCTCATCAGCAGCAATGAGGCTTTGCTCTAAGGCCGCCATATCATTATTAGCATAACGAAAACGTTTAGCTTTACATAAGCTCACACCATCAATAATAGACGCATGGTTTAAAGTATCGCTAATAATAGCGTCTTCGCTGGTTAATAACGTTTCAAATAAACCGCCATTAGCGTCAAAACAAGAAGAATATAAAATAGTGTCTTCCATCCCTAAAAATTTACTTAGGCCTTGCTCTAACGTTTTATGAAGATCTTGCGTACCACAAATAAAGCGCACTGATGCCATACCAAAACCATGCTCATCTAAGCCTGTTTTTGCTGCGGCAATCAGTTCAGGATGATTCGCCAAACCTAAATAATTATTAGCACAAAAATTAATGACTTGCTCACCGGTATTTACCGCTATTTCAGGTTGTTGCGCAGTAGTGATCACTCGCTCAGCTTTATACAAGCCTTCGGCTTTAACTTGGGTTATTTGTGCTTGAATATTTTGATAAAAATTTTCTGTTTTATTGTCTGACATAAGAAGCCCTACTTTAGTAAATCTACAAATAGTAATATTCACTATTGTACGCGTTACATTTAATACTCACAGCCGACACCCAAAGATAATTTATCTAGCAAGTAACTTTCCGTACCATTAGATTTACTCTATGGTTAAAATTCACTTACTAACATTCAAATCAAGCCAGTGAGCAATGTCATTAATTAACTGTTTTTCACGGGCAATCAAATGGTAATTATAACGCTCCCCTTTGAATATTTGCAGTTTCGATTTTTTTGAACCATTCCAAGAAAATAATTCGTGCGCCACTTGATAGCTGTCGGCATGATGAGATGAGGTAATAAAATAACTAGGAATATCAACTAAATTCTTATAACGTTCTTTATCGGCATAAGTCATTTTTGGTGTGATCATCACCATAGCATGCAACAAGATCTTCTCTGCTAAGGCAACCCCATAAGCTGAACTGCAACCGCTTGTTATAATGGCTATACCTTGGTTTTTATCAACCTTGCTACGTAAAAATTGATAAGCGGCGATCAAATCATCTTGCCAATAAGTAGTTAGCAATGCCATTTCACTTTGATAACCGACAATATCGGTGGCATTATTTTTAATTATCTCTCGTGAAAATGCTGATGATACACTCCCCCCATAACCACGAAGATCAAGTACTAGTGTGTGTAAGCCTTGCTGAAAAAGACCATTAGCGAGCCAGCTATAGCGGCTACGATCACTTTTACAATCATGCAAGACGATCACGCCACCCGATCTTTTTTCACCCGCATAATAGTCCGCAGCTAATAAAAAATCATCATCGGCTCTTGCTTTGAATTTAACTTGTTGAGCATTACTTATTGGAGCTATTTCTTTTTCATAACCGTATGCATTTACTGATAAAAAAAACATTAACGACACCATTAACACCACCAAAAGTGAGAAGTGATATTTTATTTTTTGTAGGCTAGGCATATTCATGAGTATTAATAGGTATTTAATCAAAGTTAGGTATAATCTATCATAAACTAACTATAGAACAATTTATGCTTGCGCTACTCATTTACCGTATAATATTACTGTTACTGTTGCCGATTATATTATTGGCATTATTATTTCGCTCGCTCAGTAACCGGCAATACCGCCAACGCTTCAGTGAACGCTTAGGCTTTATTCCAAAGTCATATCAAAAAAATGGCATTATTGTACATGCAGCTAGTGTCGGTGAAGTTATTGCGCTAACCCCTGTTATTGAACAATTATTACAAACTTATCCTGAGCTACCAATAACCATAACCACCTTTACGCCAACAGGATCAGCGCAAGTAAAAAAACGCTTCTCATCACGAGTACAACATAGTTATTTACCATTAGACATCCTCCCCTGTACACAGCTTTTTTTAACACGATTACAGCCAAAACTGATGATTTTTATGGAAACTGAACTGTGGCCAAACCTAATTAATCAATGTGCTAAAAAAAAGATAAAACTTTTATTAATCAATGGCAGATTATCTACTAAGTCAATGATAAATTATGCGAAAATAAGCCCATTGATTACACCTACACTCAATAATTTTGATAAAATATTATGCCAAAGCCAAGATAACCTAAGCAATTTTCTTCAACTAGGTGCCCACAATGAACGCTGCCTTGTATCTGGCAATATTAAGTTTGATATTAGTATCAATGCTACTATCTTAGAAAAAAAAACGCAGTTAACGACGTTATTACCTACACACCGACAACGTTGGTTAGTCGCAAGCACACACCAAGGGGATGAAGAGATTGCGTTAACGGCATTCAAAGAAATTAAAGCCCTATTCCCAACGCTACTTTTAGTGCTAGTGCCTAGACACCCTGAGCGTTTTAATTCAGTAGAAAAACTTTGCCTTAGTCATGATTTTACCCTGGTTAAGCGCAGTAAAAACACCCCGGTAGAGTCACAAGACATCTGGCTACTTGATACGCTAGGCGAACTAATGGCTGCTTACTCTTTAGCCGACATAGTCACCATGGGCGGCAGTTTTAGCCATATTGGTGGACACAACCCATTAGAGCCGGCCTTGTTTAAAAAACCGATTGTCGTTGGTAGTGATATGAGTAATTTCACTGAGATATTGCAACAGTTAAAGCAACTTCAAGGCATAGTGCAACTACCAACGAATCAAACAAGTACCGGGCAATCATCGCAACTGGCCAAAGCCATTATTAAGTTACTACAAGATAAACCCCAAGCTGAGTTGTTAGGTAAGCAAGCCCATCAAGTTGTGATAAATAATCAGGGCGCAAGTGCACGAACATTGTCACATGTACAGGAGCTATTGGCATGAGTAATGGCGCACAGATAAAAATTCATCAACAAGATAAACTCTACTGTCTTTACGATAGCAATGAGCTTAATTCATTTGTGCCTGACATGCTCGATGTAAGCTATTGGCAAAAAGAAAATGCGATTACTGGCTCAGCTCAGGGACGTGGTACCACTTGGTTTGTTAAACACACTGACAAAAAAAGTAAACAAGTAGAGCACTGGGTATTACGCCATTATTATCGGGGCGGTTTAATTGGTAAAATAATCAATGACAGTTATTGGTTTACGTCACAAGCAAACACTCGGGCAGCCCGTGAATTTTCGTTGCTTGAACATATGCAAAAACTAGCACTACCTGCGCCAAAACCCATTGCTTTTCGGGTTATTCGCCATGGTTTGTTTTACCGCGCTGATTTACTAAGTAGCCGTATTGTACATGCTGAAGATTTAGTCGCACTGTTATCAAAGCAGCCATTAACGGCAGCTTTGTGGAAAAAAATAGGCGTAACAATTAAGCACTTTCATGATAATAATATTTATCACCATGATTTAAACGCTCATAATATTTTGATAGATAAAAATGACCAGGTGTTTTTAATCGATTTTGATCGCGGAGCAGTCAGAAAAAATAACCAAGCGAGCTGGCAACAAGCCAATTTAGCAAGATTACAACGCTCTTTTTTAAAAGAACTCAACAAACTGCCTACATTTCATTGGCAGCATGATAATTGGCAGCTACTGCTGGAAGGTTACCTTAGCCATTAAATATAAACTACTTAGACAGGCTTTTATGCCGCATCTAATGCATCCTGATAACGTTGTTGATACATATCTCGTGCTTTAAGTAATTCTGGCAAGGCAATATCTGTAGTATATGGGCGTAAAATAACTAATATTTTCAATACCCCTTGATAAAACACTGAGTCATTAATTTCATTGACAATATTTTGTGTTTGATAAAAACTCAGCCAAAAGGTATTGATAAGACGTAAAATACTGACCATATCGACCAACTCTTCATCCTCAAAATCTATAATATTTTCAGTACGAAGCGATATCAGTAACTGGCTAACCCGCTCAGCGATAGCATGCTGAACTTCTACATATTTTTCACGAAGGCTTGGACTTTTATCAAGTAATACCGGCAAGTTGCTATAAAAGAAGCGAAATTTCATCGTCATTTGAAATACCGCATCCATGTATAAAATAATAGTATCAAGCGGCTTAATTTTATTGCTTACTTGTGGAAAGGTATCAAGCAGTAGATTACTCGCATACTCTTCGTATATAGACAAAATAATGTCCTCTTTATTACGAAAATGATAATACAAATTACCAGGGCTGATACTTAAATGCGCTGCGATATGATTCGTGGTAACATTTCGCTCTCCTTGCTCATTAAACAATGCAATACTCGCCTGAATTATTTTATCACGGGTCTTCATATTTTTACTTCTTTCCGTTGAGGGCTATATCCAAGTAAACTCGGCATAAAAATTAATCAATTATAAGTTTGCTATCATACTACCAAAATTCATTAAATTTAAAGTGTTTTGAGTAAATACTTTAACATTAATTGAATTTTTTTAAATGTCTCTCTTGTCAAAAACTTACCTAAACGATTACAATAGCAAAAAGAATAACAAGAGCCCCAGAGGTTAGTACATAAACTTATGAATATAAGAGCAATTTATCCCGGTACGTTTGATCCTGTCACTAATGGACACTCTGACTTAATAATTAGAGCTAGTCGCTTGTTTAGCGAAGTTATTATTGGCGTAGCTTCAAACCCAAGTAAAAAACCTCGCTTCTCCCTTGAAGAAAGAGTCAAAATGATTAAACAAATCACCACAGGATTAGACAATGTCTCTGTCGTAGGTTTTAGTGGTTTACTCGTGGATTTTGCTAAAAATAATCAAGCTAAAGTGCTGATACGTGGTTTACGCGCAGTCTCTGATTTTGAATATGAATTTCAATTAGCGAATATGAACCGACGGTTATCACCTGACTTAGAAAGTGTTTTTCTAACGCCTGCTGAAGGTAATTCTTTTATTTCATCAACCTTAGTAAAAGAAGTCTCTTTACATAATGGCGATGTCAGTCAATTTGTTCACCCTATAATTAAAGCAGCACTTGAACAAAAGCCAAGCTGAGTTATACCAATTGAAGTAATGAATTGACTCATTCATTACTTCAATTGGCATTAATTAGTTTTTCTGACAATTAGGACAATACACTGAACTACGGTTTGATTGTCTAATTTCTAACAGAGTCTCTTTGCAGGTCAAGCAAGCTTTACCTGCTCGACCATACACAAGAAGTGATTGGGCAAAGTATCCGGGTCGACCATCTACTTGAGTGAAATCTTTCAAGGTGGTGCCGCCTTGTGCAATCGCAGCACTTAATACTTGTTTAATAATATCGGTTAATTTATTAAAACGTCGTTCACTAATATCCCTTGCTTTTGCTGTTGGTAGTATGCCCGCTTGAAACAAAGCTTCATTGGCATAGATGTTTCCCACTCCAACCACAATCTGGTTATTCATTAAAAAAGTTTTTATTGGTACTTTTCTATTTTTTGCTTTACTGAATAAATAGCCATGCGAAAAATCATCACTTAACGGCTCTGGGCCTAGCTTACTTAATAATCCTTGCTCATCTTGATGCTCGGCAAGCCAAAGTACGGCACCAAAACGACGGGGATCATTCAAACGCAGCGCTGTACCATTGACAAAAATCAACTCAAAATGATCATGTTTAGCAACCGGTGTACTTTCGTCAATCACTCGAATAGTACCAGACATGCCTAAATGTAAAAGCAAAGTACCTGTAGAAAAACGTAACAATAAATACTTAGCCCGACGATCTACCGCTATCACGCTTTGACCAACAATACTCTGTACTTCCTCAGGAATAGGCCAACGTAACCGAGCATTACGCACAATAACTTTACTTACTTTATTGTCAATAACATGGGGACTGATGCCTAAACGACATACTTCTACTTCGGGTAATTCAGGCATAATAGTATCTATTTATTGATTGGGGATTAGTTGATGAGCGACTGCTTTAGGTAAAGCTAACCATAACTTATTTTGTAAGTTTAACACCAATAATTGATCAACGAGAGGATACACCATATAAGCTAACTCATGCTTTTGTGTCGCGGTGTTGATTAATACCTCAATACCACTTAGCCCTTCAATGAGAATGTCATCAGCTTGCACTAAGCCACTACTTTGCTGCCATGCTAACATCAGTTGCTCTATTTGTTGATTACTTAAATCAACTAATAATCCTTGGCTGGTCATTTTCCATGCTCTACCAACACGTTCAAATGTTAATTGACGCTTGCCATCGAAGTTGATAACTAAGGTTAAAATGACACTATGCTCAGGTAAAAGATGCTTTTCACTGTCGCTACCTTTTTCAGGAAATAAACGATCATTGGTAGCACTGATTAACAAAATAATAATCATTACCGAAAATATAATGATATTATTCCAGCCTGTACGAGATAGTTTCATAGTTATTCACTAACCAAAGTTAATGCCACTATCATACTGAAATTAGGAGCCTAATCACAGTACATTGAAGTGATTTTTAATTGGGTAATATTACCCTTAATATCAGTGATAGAAACTATCGCATGTTCATCCAAAGTCCATTTTTGTTGTAATAAGGCTTTATCTTGCGCTGCTTGGGTTAAGAATAAACTGTGGAAGCTTCTGGCCACACACCGCTTTCATCTTGAGCCTTGATAGGTAAGTTATTCATTTCGCCTGTACGGCTATATTGTATAAGTTGCGTGGTAATGAACTATAGAACACTAGACAAGCGCCGACTCAACAATAAAGCAATAGCCAATGCGACAATAGCTAAACCAAAGCCTATTAATAAACTACGATTTCGAACCCTAGCTATTTCAGTAAGTAACGCTTGCTGATCCATTAAAATGAAGAGTTGAATAACATCACCGCCGTCCTCTGATAGTAAATTTATCGCACGATAATGTCCTTTTACACGCGATGAAAATTGACCAGCACCAATGATTGCTCAAGCATTACGCATACATGAAACGAGTGTTGTTCGATATATAGATGATTATCTCACAAGCGAAAAATTAACGATAAATAGTAGTGCCTCCGACAGTTATCTATCACATATCAGAATTGAATAAATGGTTGCATCAGCATAATTTAGCGGTAGCAGATGGGCTAACTGGCTTTGGAACGGGTATAGTAATGGAAACTATTATTCCAGTATCTGCACTTTTTATCTTATAAGCGCTTTAGTGGCCATGTTGCACAGTCACTTATTTTCACTATCGAGCAGATTAATCTAGATCTTAAAAAAGTGCTCTTGATACACTTTTAGCTCGGCAATAGACTCACGAATATCATCTAAGGCTAAATGCGCACCGGTTTTAACAACTTTATCTAACACCTCTGGTTTCCATCTACGAGCAAGTTCTTTTACCGTGCTAACATCTAAATTACGATAGTGAAAACAGTCTTCAAAGTCAGGCATGTATTTATTAATAAAACGCCTATCCTGCCCTATGCTATTACCACACATAGGTGATTTACCCTTTGGCACATATTGCTCAACAAACTTTATCGTTTGTGCTGTCGCCTCTGCTAGGCTCTCTTTACTATCTCGACAACGTTGCGTTAAACCTGATTTACCATGATGTTCAATGCACCAGTCGCTCATATTATCGAGTACTTTGTCCGATTGACTAATAGCAAATACCGGACCTTGTGCTAAAATATTTAACTGACTGTCGGTAATAATGGTAGCAATTTCTAATATCACATCTATCTCAGGATCTAGCCCTGTCATTTCTAAATCAAGCCAAATTAAATTGGTGTCGCTACATGTCATAAGTGTCCCTTGTACCAAGTTTATTAAGTTTTAGTCTTGGTATTATAAATTGCACAAGCAATAGATAGTAATTATAAGTATAATAACTGACAAATAACTAGGATTAAATAAAATGATCAATCTTATCTGGTCACAACAATAGAAATGGCTAAAAAAAAACTGACCCAGGGTCAACAGCGTCGTATTAAAGCGAACCATGACAAAAAATTACGTGTCAAAGTAGATAAAGTACAATGGCAAGATGATGATTTAGGCATGGCGCAAAATGGCATCGTAATCAGTCGCTTTGGTCAACACGCTGATGTTGAAGGCGCTGATGGTATAATTTACCGCTGTAACTTACGTCGCTCTATTCGTTCATTAGTTTGTGGCGACAAAGTACTGTGGCGCTTAGGTAAAGCAACGCAGCACAGTATTAGAGGTATTATTGAGGCAGTGCACGAACGTGATTCAGTACTAAGTCGTCCTGATGTATACGATGGTGTAAAACCCATTGCTGCTAATATCAGCCAAATATTGATAGTTTCTTCATTATTACCGGCTTTTAATAGTGACATTATCGACCGCTACTTAGTTGCTGCGGAGCAAACTGGTATTACGCCTGTTATCGTATTAAATAAAACCGATTTGCTTAACGAGCTGAGCCAAGCAGAACAAGATAATATTGAGCGACAATTACAAATTTATCGCGCTATAGGCTACCAAGTGCTTTATGCCAGCAGCACCACAAATACTGGTATTAACGAAATAAAAACCAAGCTAAATCAACATACTAGTATTTTTGTTGGTCAATCTGGTGTTGGTAAATCAACCTTAGTAAATGCCTTAATGCCTGAGCTAGGCGTAGTCACTAAAGAAGTATCACAAAATTCTGGTTTAGGACAGCATACAACCACCGTTGCTAGGTTGTATCATTTTGACGATGGCGGTGATTTAATTGACTCTCCCGGCATTCGAGAATTTGGTTTATGGCACTTAACACCTGAACAAGTTTTTAATGGTTTTATCGAGTTTGAAGAATTTATCGGCCTTTGTAAATTTAGAGACTGCAAACACATCAACGATCCTGGTTGTGCATTAATCGGCGCTAATGAACAGCAAATTAATCCTAAACGGCTAGCAAGTTTTCAACGAATTATAGCCAGCTTAGGCGAAAACAAATTAACTTCACGATTTAATGACTAATCGATTTATAAATTAAAGGAAAGAAAGTGTCTTCAGAAAACTTATCTTCAAACTCATTATCCACAAAAAATACAATCGGTGACAAAATTAAAATAGCATTGCAATATGCGATGCCAAAGCATGCAATTTCACGTTTAGTCGGTAAACTGGCTGCGGCGAAAATGGGTTGGCTAACCACTAAATTAATTGATATTTTTATCAACGCCTATGGTATTAACATGAGCGAGGCTAAACTTAAAAAGGCCAGTAATTTTGAAACTTTTAACGACTTTTTTACCCGAGAATTAGAAAGCGGTGCACGTACAATTGATCCCGATAGCGATTCGTTATGCTATCCAGTAGATGGCGCAATTTCACAACAAGGTGATATTGTTGAAGGTAAGCTTATTCAAGCAAAAGGCTTTAATTACAGCCTAACGTCTTTATTAGGTGGCGATGCTAGAACTGCCGCGCCTTTTCAAAAAGGTAAATTTTCTTGTATATATTTAGCGCCAAAAGATTATCATAGAATTCATATGCCAATGGCAGCAACGTTACGTGAAATGATTTATGTACCCGGAGAGTTATTTTCAGTGAACCCGTTAACGGCTAATAATGTTCCTAATTTATTTTCCCGTAACGAACGCGTAGTAACCATTTTTGATACCGAACACGGCGCATTAGCCATGGTGCTTGTGGGTGCTACCATTGTTGCTAGTATTGAAACCACCTGGGCTGGCACTATTACCCCGCCAGCAGGCAGTGATATTTTCAGATGGCAATATCCGGCGAAGGGAGTTGATGCGATCACTTTTGAAAAAGGTGATGAGATGGGTCGATTTAAATTAGGCTCTACCGTGGTGAGCACATTTGCACCTAATATGGTTGACTTTGCCCCTGAAGCTGGCCCAGAAACCGTTACTCGTTTAGGTGAGTTATATGCAAACCTAATACCTACCGAGAATGAAAAATAAAAAGTTGCTCATTAATTCAACACAGGATAGGATGAGTATATAATGATTACGACTACATTCGTAATTTCAAACTTTTTTACTATAAAATTAAACTATTAACATTCCATTAAAGGACAAAAAAACATGGCGCGCGATAAATCAGCAGTAAAGCCAACAGAAGCTGAGTTAACTTTACTCAATATTCTTTGGCAGATGGGTCCAGCTACCGTTAGACAAATACATGATACTGTTAGTACCACACAAAAAACTGGTTACACTACTGTTTTAAAAATATTACAAATAATGCATGAAAAAGCACTTGTTATTCGCGACGAAAGTAATCGTGCTCATGTCTACGCCGCAGCAAATAGTGAGACCCACACTCAATCATCTTTGATTAAAGATTTAATCAGTAAAGCGTTTGGTGGCTCAACATCAAAATTAGTTATGCGTGCTATTGATGTGTCAACTTCTGCTGAAGAAATTGATGATATCCGTCAATTACTTAATTCTTTAGAAAAATAGTTTTTAAATAATTAATGTTAACACTTTTATCGACTAACCCATTTTTAACCAGTTTATCGCTGACTTTATTGCACTTTCTGTGGCAAGGGTTGTTGGTGGCTGCGGTATTAAAGTCAGCATTACTTATTTTCAACAATAATAAACCGCAATTTCGCTATGCTTTGTCAGCTTTGGCAATGTCAGCTAACCTGTTATTACCGATAATTACTTTTGCTATTATCTATCAAACTGAAAGTTCATTCGTTAATACAATCGCTAATTCATTCGCGTTAAGTGAGTTCATCCAAGAATTAAAACAACCAGATGCCTTTTTTAGCTATAACAAATTAATCGCATTACTGCCTTCATTATTACCTTATATTGCCATTTTTTGGCTAGCAACAATCACCTTACTGGCAGGAAAGTTACTATTAGAAATTTATAATGTTAATAACTTACCACAACAAAATGCTGTGGCACCGAGTCAAAAGCTACAAACTAGATTTAATCAATTAGCAAAACAAATTCAATTAACCATCGCTCCTCGGTTATTAATATCATTAAAAGTTGATGTGCCCATGGCGATTGGTTGGCTTAAGCCTGTAGTGTTATTGCCTGCTAGCATGGTAAGCGGCTTAAGTATGCCACAATTAGAAATGCTTCTCCTGCATGAACTAGCCCATATTCGTCGTCATGACTACTTAGTTAACTTTTTTCAAACGCTAATAGAAATTTTATTATTTTTCCATCCGGCTGTGCACTGGGTATCTAAGCAAATGCGTAATGAACGTGAATATTGCAGCGATGATATTGCCGTGCAACATTGTGGCGATGCTATTGCTTATGCTCATACCTTAGCTGATACTGCGTCTTTATGTACTAAAGCACATCATCACACAATTCCAGATCTAGCAATGGCTGCATCTGGTGGTGACTTAAAGCAACGCGTGATTCGTTTAGTCGATCATCATTGCGCCCCAAAAAATAACATCAGTAAATGGTTTGCTAGTTTAACTATCGTCTTTTCAGTATTACTATTATCAAGCAAGCAGCTATTGACCATGCCATTACTCGACATTTGGTATAATGAAAAACCATGGCAGCATTCAAATAAGACGACGCAAACACAAAACAATAGTAGCAAGATAAACAATATATTACCAAGCAGCTCTATGACCCAACAGTTGTTGACACCCCAAGTAAGTCAATCAAATATAGCAGATACTATTGACTTAAAAACACCAATGAAATTCCAAGATACTTTAACCAAAAAGCCACCAGCTGCAGGACAAATCCTAACAACTGTTATAGAAGAGCCATTAATTATCCAGTTTGAAGACTTACCCTTAACGGCAAGTCAATCTAGTCACCTCAATCAAGAACTAAGTACTGCTCAAACCTCAATGGTTGAGCAAGCGTTTGAACGGACAAATTATAATAGCAATTCATCATTATTAGCTAACCCATACCAGCTAGAAATTGCAACCTTAGCAACGTCCCCTTTGGCTAAAACAACTAAAGCTAAACAAATTAACGCTGTAAATAAAAGCCAACACACTACGCTGTTAACTGATTCACCGAAGATCGAAAGCAAGAAAAACTACTTGCCTTACCTCGACCAGCCTTACATCGAGAAGAAAACCAATATCAATACAAAATTTGTTACTCATATTTCAAGGCCAAAAGAAGAATGGTTACAACCTATTGCCATAACAAACAAGTTAATTACACCCATCACTCCTGTATGGCATAGCGCAGAACAAGTAAAATCAGTAGATCCTATTTACCCTAGTGTGGCAAAACGTAAAGGAATTGAAATAGAAGTAAAAGTAAACTTTACCATTGATATTGATGGTCAGATAAAAAACATCAAATTTGCTCAACACAACAAAGTAAATTACTTCAAAAACTCAATACGAACAGCAATTAAAAAATGGCGTTTTTTACCTGCTAAAGTTGATGAAAAACCAGTAGAAAGCCAAATGGCTAAATTGTTTTCTTTTAGCTTGCATAGTTAAAAGTATTTCATTTATACCTGTTTTCTTCAATTAAATTCTTACTTAGCACCTGCTAATTTCAGCTGAACACTGTTGTTTAAGTATAGCTACCTACAATATTATCCACACACCTTGTTAGCATTTTTTTGATGACGTTTAGTAATTTTCAACCATTTTAATTGTTGCTCTGCCGTTAAAACATTAAAAATAGCATGTTTATTTTTTGCTCTAATTAACGCTACTTGGGAAAAAACAGCTTGGTATGTATCATGTAGAGTACTATATTCCTGTTCATTAAAGCTTGCTCTTTGCAGTAATTTTTTCTCTGCAATTTTAAATTCCTCCATCGACGCTCGTAAAGATTTATGTTGTTCTTTGGCTTGTTTTCTTATTGCCTTTATTTGTACTTGTTGTTGCTCGCTCAATGATAATGCTTTAGCCATTCGCTTCATCTTATGTTTATTTCCTTGATGCTCTATTGGAGCATTAGAAGCAATGCCATGGTCTGAGGCATTCACACTAGCAACACTGGCAAAGGCTATAACGATACAAACCGCTACTATTGAAAAAATAGTGTTCATTGGTTTAATCATATTCATAATTTTCTCCAAAAAGTAATTTTGATATACCACGTTAAATAACTGTTGCTCAGTATAGATAAGCCAGTGCTAAGATATGTAAAGTCAGTGTAAAGATTGAGTAAAGGTTGCAAGGATGCATCACAAGACGCTAATTAATAAGATAAGATGGTTATACTCGTACCAATCAAGGGGCATATTTCAGAGTGCACTTATAATGGTATCGAGAATATGTAAACCAATGTGGAGTTTCACTTGAATAAAAAACAAATATTACTCATTGATGACGATCATGAATTAGCTGAGCTATTAGTCGATTACTTATCCCAACAAGACTTTATTGTGCACTGTTGTTTTGATGGTCAATCAGGTCTAGAGCAAGCATATAAAAACAAATTCGATCTTATTTTACTTGATGTGATGATGCCTAAACTCAATGGTTTTGAAGTATTAAAAGCACTTGGCAGTGAATATAAAACCCCTATTCTGATGCTGACAGCGAAAGGGGATAATAATGACAAGGTACGGGGTTTAGAACTAGGTGCTGACGATTACCTAGCTAAGCCTTTTCACCACCAAGAGTTATTAGCCCGAATACACGCAATTTTACGTCGTATTAATATTGTAACTCAACAAAACCAACAGGCTTTGCACAGTGAAAATATAATATTATCGGTTAATAACATTGAACTTAACCATGGAACAAGAACCGTTACCTGCCATACTAACACTATCTCATTAACGGGTACTGAATACCAAATATTAACGATACTAATGGAACATCACGGGCAGATAATAGCCAAGGAAATACTTTCGAAACAAGTACTAAGTCGAAAGTTAATGCCGTTCGATCGCAGTATTGATGTCCACGTTAGTAATATCCGCCGTAAATTCGAGCCTTTTAGTACCATTGAAAAAATCAAAACAGTACGTGGCGCTGGTTATTTATTTCTAACTGGTGAAAGCAGCTAAATGTTTAGTAAAAAACATACCAAAATAAAAATATTATTTTCTTCATTTAGCATCAAGTTATTTATGTGGTTTTGGCTTATCGCGATCACGTCTATTTTTACTACCCGCTTTATCTCTCAACAATTATCAAGCGATGCATACAACAAAGTAGTTAGCCAAACTCCACAACATGATGAACTTCGCCAACTCCACAATACTGCGAGAAGAATAGGTCGAAGTGAAATAAAAAATATTGATGAATTACGACAAATAAAGAATCAACGATTTACCAAAGTCCCCTTTAACATGTGGTTTAAAAGTATTGATAATAATTCAACTGCTACTAGTCTTTTTTTATTACCGCCAAAGCATCAACAAGCACTCACACGTTATCTTAATGAACGGATATTTGACCAAACCATTACCAGTGTTTTTTCTCATACCCGTTTGGTTGGCCCCGTTTTAATAAAAATTAATAAACAAAACTATCAATTATTCATCTCTCGAAAACAACATAAACGTAATTTTGGCCAACTAGTACAAGAGCTTCCTTCTTGGGCTCGCGTTGCTATTCCCGTTTTTATTAGTTTTATACTTTGCTTATTATTAGCGCGATCTTTCAGCAAACCAATTGCTATCATAAAAAAAGCGGCCACTGAGTTAGGTAAAGGCAATTTAGCCACTCGTGTTAAAGGCATAACACAGCGTAATGATGAACTCGGACAACTCGCTAACAGTTTTAATCAAATGGCCGAGCAGTTGCAACAAAACCAAAGTGCACAACAGCGTTTACTTGGTGATGTTTCCCATGAACTGCGCTCTCCAATGACGCGCTTACAAATGGCACTGGGCTTAGCCCAGCAAGAGTCTACGACCAAATCAGCTCGCGAAAATTATTTACAGCGCTGCCAATTAGAAATAGACCGTTTAAATCAAATGATTGAAGAGGCATTAGTTCTATCACGCTTAGAAAACACCCTGCAAAAAATCGAAAAAAAGCACCTTGATTTTACCGATTTAATACAAAATATCATTTACGAAGAGCAGTTTGTTGCCAATGAAAAATTAATAACAATTACACTCGCTTCACCGGAGAAAATTAAGCTATTCGGTGATCAAAATTTACTGGTTAGCGCCATCAGTAATGTATTAACTAATGCGGTAAAATATAGTCCGCAACACAGTACTGTGAAAGTATCTTTATCGGTTGATAAACAACTTGTTAACTTAGTTATTTGTGATAACGGCATAGGTGTTCCACCGCAATCTTTACCACAATTATTCACCCCCTTTTATCGAGTAAACCTTGCCAGAGATCGAAAATCCGGAGGTACGGGTTTAGGATTGGCTATCGCCAAGCAAGCCATTATTGCTCATCAAGGTAATATTTTTGCCAAAAACAATGCAACAAAGGGATTATCTGTTACCATTCAGCTTCCTTTATGAACAAAAATCACCAATATGAACGCCTCTTCTGCTGTTAAAAAATCACCTATTTATTTCAGTAAAGCTGTAAAAATAATTGCTACGCTATTTATTGGCCTCTATCTTGTTATTTGGGCCGCTTCTTCACCACTTAGTAAATATTTTATTATTCCCATACTAGCTGAACAAGGGCTGACGCTATCGCCTGACACTAGTATTCGCTATAACCCTTTTATCAGTCAGCTGACTGTTAGCGATTTGACACTCTATCTTAATAAAGAAGAAAAAGTACTTTCAATAAATGAATTAACCATTCGCTTAACATTATTCCGTTTACTCTTTGATAAAATAGTGATTAGTAAATTTCAATTAGATAACGCATACCTAAAAATTAATAAAACAGCAACGCAGCTTATTATTGCCGGCATTGATCTAAACAAAGAAAATTCTAATGAAACCCCTAATAAAAACCAACAAGAGGTCAACGACACTGAGCCTAAGTCATTCGATTATCAACTCATCTTACCAAAATTAGACTTTAGCCAAATTAACATTGATATAGAAAATAACAATAAACCCCATCAGGTTGTTATCAACAAGTTGTTAATCACGCAAGTAAAAGCAAATGAACAGTCTCAACAAGCGAAGGTAAATCTACAAAGCATTATTGACGGTACTAAACTTACATTAGCAGCCAATGCCAGTTTTGAACAAGGACAAGGAGAGGTTACTACTCAGCTAGCATTAATTGATTACCCTATCACTAAACTACAACGCTACGTGGAAGACCTATCTGAACTTAGTGGTTCTTTTTCATTAGTTAGTGAACAATCAATATCAATCACAACAGGGCAAATTAAACTGCATGTAAATAAAGCAGAAATAACTAATAAAAATCTTGTGGTCGGTTACCAAGAGCAATCTTTTACGTTAGAAAAATTACAACAGAACATTAGTGACTTAAAGTTAACGTTACATCAAGGTGAACTAACTGAACTAAGCGGCCAAGGACAGCTCACGCTAAATAAAGCCAGTATTCACCATCAAAAACCCAGTCAAAAGCTCGCTTACTTTGAACAATTAGCCTTAAACGATATTAGCTTTCACTTCACCGACAGCGCGGAAATAAAAATCGCTGAATTTGTTATTGATGATATTTTTGCTTCCAAAAATGAAGACCTAGACTTACCACCTTTAGTGCAATTAAAGCGGTTTAGCATCAGTGATCTGATCATAAGTGAGCGCCACTTAGCCGTGAATAAAATACTACTTGATAGCCTACAAAGTGACATAATTTTAAACAAAGAAAAAGCCATATCAAATTTAGTAACACTGCCCATCACCAAAGCAGAGCAAAAAGAGAATATCGAGGTGGTAGAAGACGTTGATCAAGAGATAAAGACTACAACAGCCGACTTTATTATTTCACTAAATGAGTTTTCATTAATTCATGATAATCAAATATCATTTTTAGATAACAGTGTCGAACCCGCCTATAAACGTATATTATTTATCGATAAATTAACTCTCGGCACGCTTAGTAACGCTCAAGATAAAAAGGACAAACAAACACCATTTGAGTTAATTGGCCGCAGTAATAAATACGCCCATTTTAATTTTAAAGGCTTCACTCAACCATTTTCACAACAGCCAATACATCACCTTAACGGCTTTTTGAAAGAATTATCCTTACCTGCCGTTTCTACTTATATGAAGCAAGCCATGCAATTAGAATTAAAAAATGGTCAACTCAATACCGATATTAATGTCACGCTTAAAGGCGAACAATTGGATGGCAATGTCGTTATATTATTGCAAGGGTTAGAAACTGCCATCGCTGATAGCGATGAAGCGGGCGCATTAATCGATCAGGGTGCTCTGCCCTTAAATTTTGCCTTAGGTATGTTAAAAGATAGTCATGGTAATGTAGAGCTTGATGTACCATTGTCCGGCTCCACTTCCGACCCACAATTTGGTATGAGTAGTATTGTTGCCTTAATCACTCAAAAAGCCATTTGGATGGCAACACAAGACTACTTATTAAAAACCTTTGTTCCCTACGCCAATATTGTTTCTGTTGCCATGACTGTAGGTGAATTTGCGCTAAAATTACGCTTTGACGATTTACCTTATCAGGCGAAACAAATAGCGATAAATGAACAGCAACACGCTTATTTACAAGCCTTCATCGCTTTAATGCAAGACAAAAAAGACACACGAGTGAATATTTGCGCGATTAGTACTCCTGCCGATATTAGCCTTACAGCAGGTAGTAAAGTAACCGATAAAAGTAAGATAAAACAACTTAAAGAACTTGCCGAACAACGTGAAGAGCTATTCAAAGAATATATCATCAAACATGGCAATATTGCTTCATCAAGGTTATTGTTATGTTCACCGAAAATAGATAGTAGTGAAGATGCAAAACCACGCATTGAGCTGTCTGTTTAGTTGATCATAAGCAGTTAATACCAATTGAAATAATGACTTGAACATTCATTATTTCATTTGATATAAAGAGTATTTATTGTGAAGAAAATGGATCAACAAGATAACTTTATCTACCTTACTTTTGCATTAATACTCTTATTATTAGGCACCGCACTAGCACAGCAATTTTTTGGTCATTCGGTACAACGGCTAATGCAATCAACCACAGTGATCACCTTGTTAGTGGCTGTTTGGGGTGTCAAATCTAAGCACTTTATTTTAAGAAAAACCTTTATTTTTCCTTTGGCTATTTTAACCATTTCCATGGCATCTAATTGGCTTGATAGTGCCGGGTTTGATCAGTTTCACCTACTACTCTTACTGAGCTATTTTATTTCTACCGCTTTTAAAACTGCTAAACAGGTTTTATTTACTGGTGAAATCGATGGCAATAAAATACTCGGCGCTATTTGCTTATACTTATTATTAGGATTAATTTGGGCGGTAAGTTATACATTGTTGCAACTTGAATTTCCCAACTCATTTCAAGTAATGCATGAGCATCGCCAATGGTTTACTTTATTTCCTGAGTTTATCTATTTCTCTTTTGTTACTATGACCACCTTAGGTTTTGGTGATATTTCACCCACGTTACCGCTGGCACGATTTTTAGTCTACTTAGAAGCGATCATTGGACAATTTTACCTGGCTATTTTAGTGGCTAGCTTAGTAGGTTCGAGAATATCTAGGCTACCGCACAAGCCATAAAAAACCATTATATACGATGGCTTTTACCTACTCTTGGTAATATTATTGTCATATAACTGTAACACTAGTGTCATATCTACTTGTTAAGTTGCTCTCATTTATTAGGCTATTTATTTACAGAAAATGGAATTACTGTTGGATTAAACATGAAAACGTTAGCACGTGTAAGCAGCAAATTGATCATCTTATCGCTAGTTCCTTTACTCATATTCAGTGCCATAATTTTTGTCAGTATGAAAATAACGGTTGAGCGTTACCAGCACTCTCAACACACGCTTGAATTTAGATTAAGCCAAACTCAACGACTCAACTTAATTATCAGAACCTTTACCTCAGATATTATTGACACTGCTCATAAAGCCCGCAGTGGTATGGTATTGTGGCAAGATGCCCAAAAACAGGTAGACTTAGCAAAAAAAACAATTAACCAGCAATGGCAAGACTATAACGCTACTCACTTATCCAGCCAAGAAGTTAAGATAGTTAACAGCATGGCTCCTCTTTACCTAAATAGTGTCGAGGCCATGGACACTATTTCAGCCTTTATGGTTGAAGCATCTTCTTATAGTATGGGCAGTTTTGTTGACTTACGGATGTATGGGGCACTTGAACCCTTCCTCCTTAAATTAGATCAACTGGTGCTTTTGCAAAAAGAGTTAGCGCGTAAAGAAATAATTGTCAATGTACAATTAGCCTCGAAAAGCAACCAAACGCTATTTTTAGTAGTCAGTGGCATCGCTTTCGCTATATTGCTGTTAGGTTTATCAATATTTAGATCAATCAGTAAACCGCTAAAACACCTGCAACAAACAATAGTTAACGTCGAAAAGCAATCCAACTTAGCACTACGTGTTACCTTAAATAGCCAAGATGAATTTGGTGAAATTGCCGACAGCTTTAATACCATGATGGATAGAATCGTTGAGTTTATTGGTACAATTTCCAATATTGGCTCTTCGTTAGATAATGCCACCGAAAACACCTTAACTGCCTGTATAGAAGCCAAAAGCCAAGTAAGCTGTACTCAAGATGAGTTAGCTAATGCCACTGTTTCTATTGAACAAATGACCAGAGCAGTCGAAATAACTCAAGCACATACAGAAGAAACGATAACGGTCAGTAAAGGTGCCGACACACATGCTGCTAACAACGTTACCATCGTCAAAAAGTCAGCATTACAAATAAAACAGTTAGCCGAAGCAATTAACCATTCTGCTGATCAAATGCATGTTTTACGAGAACATGGCCAACAAATTAACTCGGTGTTAACGGTAATAAAAACCGTTGCAGATCAAACAAATTTACTTGCCTTAAATGCGGCAATAGAAGCAGCAAGAGCCGGCGAACAAGGCCGAGGATTTGCAGTAGTGGCCGATGAAGTACGTTCGTTAGCCCAACGTACTCAAGAATCAACCATAGAAATTGAAGCTGTCATCGCCAATATCAGAAAAGCGACCGATGAAGCCGCAGCACAAATGAGAAAAAATGCCTTATTTGCCGATGATGGCGCAGAAACAATTAAAACAACAGAAAAAACTCTGTCCGTTATTATGGCTTCATTTACCGATATCATCAGTAAAAATGAATTTATTAACCACAATCAAGGTGAGCAACTATTAGCAGTTAAAGATGTAAATAATATGATGACCCAGATTTTCTCCTTATCACAAAAAAGTAAAGACACTACCGAGCTAGTGCTTGGTAATGCCAAAGATGTCGAAAATCTAAGCCTGAAACTAAAGGCGGCATTAACGCAGTTTTGTTATTAATCATACCAAATGAAATAACTGCAAAAAATAGGAAAACCCTGATCTTGATCAAATAGCGGAATAATTTACTCAGCTAATATATTGTTATTGTTTTTTAATTTTTTTATTATTGGAGTATATTATGGGTTGTTGTGGCGGATGTGGTGGTGAAGACCAGCAAGATAAAAAAGAGCAAGAAGTTGAACAAACAACAGAAAATAAAGAAACTACTAACGAGGAATAAATTTATTTTCTCTACACTAGCAGTGACTTATATCAATTGAACCGTTACTGCTTTTATACCCTTTCATCCCATTAATATACGCTAATCATATATCACTTCTTCTTTACTGTCCTTTTAATGCTTGCTTATTGAGTATTGCTCAAGTTAGAATCGCTGTTGTTAAGTTGTCTCTATTTAAGAACACTTAACTCAATACTTGTCGGAGTGCCAAAGGCTGAGATCGCGAAAGCGGGATCCGTAAACCTGATCAGATTAATATCTGCGTAGGGAACAAGAAAGAGTATCAATAACCTGTTACTAACAATACCTAGTTAAATACTCTTTTTGCCCCAAGCTCCGCCTATTTTTATCTTTCTCTGACTTTTATGTTAAATAAAACAGAAAAACAAAAACAAGGTGCGACCATGACCAAGCAGCTAAAACCACAAACAAGACGTGAAAAACGTGAGGCAGCTGAAGCCTTTTTAAAAAACGTTTCAGATCAATCATTCCCTAACTCTAATAAAGTTTATGTGCAGGGTAAAATTCATAACATAAAAGTGGCTATGCGTGAAATCACCTTAACCGATACTCTGTTACCGGGCAGCCCTAAAGATAACCCTCAGTATGAAAAAAATGCCCCCTTATGTGTTTATGATACCTCGGGTTTCTACACTGATGACGATGTTGAAATTGACGTCCATAAAGGTATTCCTCGTTTACGTGAAAGCTGGATTGATAAACGTGGCGATGTAGAATTCTTAGAATCAAACAGCTCGATTTATGCCCAGCAACGCCTTGCTGATGAAGGTGTTGATCACATTCGCTTTGAACATTTGCCAAAAATGCGTGTAGCAAAAAAAGGCAAAAACGTTACCCAGATGCATTATGCTCGCCAAGGTATTATTACCCCAGAAATGGAATATATTGCTATTCGTGAAAACTTAAAACGTGAAGAAGTTAAAGACGAAATGTTGCTACAACAGCACAAAGGTGAGTCATTTGGTGCCAGTATTCCTGAGCAAATAACGCCAGAATTTGTTCGTGATGAAGTTGCCCGTGGTCGCGCGATTATCCCAGTAAATATCAACCATCCTGAATGTGAGCCAATGATCATTGGCCGTAACTTTTTAATTAAAGTGAACGCCAATATAGGCAACTCAGCAGTTACCTCAAGCATTGAAGAAGAAGTTGAGAAACTGGTTTGGTCAGCTAAATGGGGCGCCGATACGGTGAGGGATTTATCAACCGGCCGTAATATTCACGAAACCCGTGAATGGATTATGCGTAACTCACCAGTGCCTATTGGCACAGTACCTATCTACCAAGCACTTGAAAAAGTAAATGGCGTAGCAGAAGACTTAACTTGGGAGATTTTTCGCGATACCTTAATTGAGCAAGCAGAGCAAGGCGTTGATTATTTTACTATTCACGCAGGAGTGTTGCTACGTTACGTACCCATGACCGCTAAGCGTGTTACTGGTATTGTCTCTCGTGGTGGCTCTATCATGGCAAAATGGTGTTTAGCACATCATAAAGAAAACTTCTTATATACCCACTTCGAAGATATTTGTGAAATATTAAAACAATACGATGTTTCATTTTCACTCGGTGATGGATTACGTCCAGGCTCAGTAGCCGATGCCAACGATGAAGCGCAATTTGCTGAATTACATACTTTAGGTGAGTTAACTAAAATTGCTTGGCAGCATGATGTACAAGTCATTATAGAAGGTCCAGGCCACGTACCGCTTCATATGATTAAAGAAAATATGGAAGAGCAAATCAAACATTGTGGCGAAGCACCTTTCTACACCTTAGGGCCTTTAACCACAGATATCGCCCCAGGTTATGATCATATTACTTCGGGTATCGGTGCCGCTAATATTGGTTGGTACGGCTGTGCCATGCTTTGTTATGTAACGCCAAAAGAACATTTAGGACTACCTAACAAAGAAGACGTAAAAGAAGGTTTGATGACTTATAAAATTGCTGCCCATGCTGGCGATTTAGCCAAAGGTCATCCAGGCGCACAAATCCGCGATAATGCTATGTCTAAAGCACGTTTTGAATTTCGTTGGTATGATCAATTCAACATTGGTTTAGACCCAGAAACAGCTCGCGCTTACCATGATGAAACCTTACCGCAAGAATCAGGTAAAGTGGCTCATTTTTGTTCCATGTGTGGTCCTAAGTTCTGTTCAATGAAAATATCACAAGAAGTTCGTGATTATGCTGCGGGTCTTGAAAAAGGTGAAATCAAGATAAAATTACTTGATGAGACCGTAATCCTCAGTTCAGAGCGTGAACGAGAACTCGCCATGCAACAAAAATCTGCTGAGTTTAAAGCCTCCGGTAGTGAAATTTACCAACCAGCTAAATAGTGCTATCGCCCCATTTTCTAGAAAATGGGGCTGTTAAAAATAGTTCCTCGACTCAAAGCGTTGAGCAGGATACTGATGGATACCATAAAATGAACATAGCTATTATTGGTGCCGGTTTAATCGGGCGATTATTGGCACTTGCTTTCTTGCGAGCAAAACACCATATTACCTTATTTGATAAAGATACTAAGTTGGCACATAACAGTGCCGCTTATGCTGCTGCGGGGTTGTTAACGCCGCTGGGCGAATCACTACATTGTCAGCCAAATATTGTAAAAATGGGCTTTGAATCATTACACTTATGGCCTAAGCTGTTAGCGAGTTTAGACGAACACACTATTTTTCAGCAAACCGGTGCCATTATGGTTAGCCATGAGCAAGACAAAGGTGATTACCAGCGGTTTGTTCGTCATTTGCACAATAATTATGCTGAACATGCGGTGCAGAACTTAAATCGTCAAGAATTAACCGCACTTGAACCTGAGTTAGGGCGTAGCTTTAATCAAGGTTTGTATTTACCCCAAGAAGGGCAAATAGGTAATCGGCGTTTATTAATCGCCTTACGTAAACAGCTTGAGCAAGAAGGTGGCAATAATAAGCTCAACTGGCTGAGTGAGTGTTTAGTAACCGCCATTAAACACGGCGAACACAGCACACAAGTCAGCTATACCTTAACTAGAAACAGCACTCAGCAAAGTCATCATGCACCTTTTGATTTAGTCATTGATTGTCGTGGTACCGGCGCTACGTTAAAAAACGCTAAGCAAGCTTGCGCACCACTAGCAGATTTACGCTCGGTACGTGGCGAACTTTTTCAGTTATTTGCCCCTGCGGTTAATATTTCCAGGCCAATACGTTTAATGCACCCAAGGTATCAGCTTTATATTGCCCCTAAAGGCAAAGGCTTTTATGTGGTTGGTGCCACTGAAATAGAAAGTGATGATGACTCACCGATGACAGTGCGTTCCGCAATGGAATTATTAAGTGCCGCTTATAGTATTCATCCAGGTTTTGCCGAAGCGAATATACGTCAACATATTAGTCAGTGTCGACCGGCATTTAGTGATAATCAACCAAAAATTAGCGTGCTGACCACTGATAACCAAAGTAGGTTAATTCAGGTAAATGGCTTATTCCGCCATGGCTTTTTAATTTCCCCTGTAGTCGTTCAACAAGTACTGGCATTAGTGGCGGCTATTGAACAACCAACTAGCGACACCAGTGACTTAACCAATACAGAGCTACCTTATAGTGAACTGTTACCGGTAGATTTTATTGCGGTAAAAAATAATCAAATGAAAGAAGTGATTTAATGAATATTCATATTAATGGCAACGCCTACGCGCTACCTCATGAAAACCATATTAGTGTTAGCAGCGCATTAACCTTGCATTTTGTTGAAGCGCAGCAAAGTACCTTTGCCGTTGCTTTAAATGGCAATTTTGTTGGTAAAGACGACTATGACAGCACTATAGTCAACAATGGTGATAGCCTTGATGTGTTATTGCCAATACAAGGGGGCTAAATCATGGCTATAAATATCTACGGACAACAACTCGATAGCCGCTTACTTATTGGCAGCGCCTTATACCCATCGCCGCAGGTAATGAAAGAAGCCATACTAGCCAGTGGCTCACAAGTAGTAACCTTATCCCTTAAACGTCAAAACCCTAGCGAGAAATCGGGTCAACAAATTTGGCATTATCTACAAGAAATAGTGCAACAAGTTGATGGTCACCTACTGCCTAATACTGCCGGTTGCAAAACCGCTAAAGAAGCGGTGACTTTAGCAAAAATGAGCAGGGAAATTTTTCAAACCGACTGGCTAAAACTTGAAGTGATTGGCGACGATTATAACTTACAACCCGATCCTATCGAGTTATTAAGCGCCGCCGAGCAATTGATTGATGATGGCTTTAAAGTATTGCCTTATTGCACCGATGACTTGGTCATATGTCAGCGTTTATACGATTTAGGCTGTGAAGTGATCATGCCATGGGCATCACCTATTGGCACAGGTAAAGGTTTAATGAATCCGTATAACCTTGAAACCATACGTTTACGCTTACCCGATGCTACCTTAATTTTAGATGCTGGCATCGGCAAACCATCAGATGCTTGTTTAGCCATGGAAATGGGCTATGACGGTATTTTGCTTAATAGTGCCGTGGCATTGGCGGATAACCCAGTATTAATGGCTAAAGCTTTCAGCCAGGCCTTAACAGCAGGTGAGCAAGGTTATATCGCCGGTATCATGGAGCAGAGGCAAACGGCTCACCCAAGTACGCCAACATTAGATACGCCTTTTTGGCTACAACAAACAAGTTAAACTTTGATCATGACCAGTCAAAAACCTATTCAAAAAGCTAAGCAAAAACCAATAATCTGGACCATTTCCGGTAGCGATTGCTCTGGTGGTGCTGGCATCGCCGCCGACATTAAAACAGGCCATGCCTTAGGGGTCGAAGTTTGTCATTTAATCACCGCCAATACCGTCCAAAACTCAACTAGCTTGCTATCAGTTAATGCAGTACCTGTTGAGCTATTACAACAACAGGTGACGGCTTTATTTAAAGATAAAAAGCCTACTGTCGTCAAAATTGGTTTACTAGCCAATGCTGAACAAGTGCAGTGGTTAGCGGCAACTATTGCTAAATTAAAGCAAGAAAATAGTTTATTAATTACTGTTTACGATCCCGTTGGTCAAGCCAGTGTTGGTGGCCATTTCAATGCCTTATCGCTAGCTCAGCTTACGCCTTTATTAACGCAAGTAGATATTATTACTCCAAACCTAGCCGAGGCTAAAATCTTAGCCGCTACCTCTGGCAGTAGCGCGACTTTAGCAGAGAAAATTTACCGTGATTTTACGATTAATGCGGTAATAGTTAAAGGCGGACATAGTGACAATACTAGTGTTTGTATTGATCTGTGTTGCTATCAATTAAATACTATTAAGCAAGATAACCAAGACAAAATTTTACAACGCGTTAGCTATCAACTTAGCTCGCCACGCCTTGCTAGCCATTATAGCCATGGTGGTGGCTGCACCTTTGCTAGTGCACTGGCTGCTTTTTTAGCGCAAGGTTATTTACTGCGCGATGCATTTACCTTAAGTAAAGCGTTTATTAATCAAGGATTAGCCGCGACCGTGGCACTGAGCGCCATCAAAGGTCATCAATATTATGGTGCTTTCGAGCAACTTTCATGGCCAAAACAAGCACAATATTTCCCAAAAGTCAGTGAGCAGTTAACTCAGCAATACCAAAATTTACCACGCTTTAATAGCTTAGCTTTACAGGGCGAAAAACTGGGTCTTTACCCCGTTATCGACTCACTGTATTGGCTTAAGCGTTTGCTGCCCTTAGGGTTGAAAATTATTCAGCTAAGAGTAAAGAATTTAAGCGCTGCTGAGTTAGAGCAGCTGATCATTGCTGCGGTAGCATTAGCAAAAAACTATCATACTCGCTTGTTTATTAATGACTATTGGCAACTGGCGATAAAGCACGGCGCTTATGGGGTGCATATTGGTCAAGAAGATTTAGCAGCAGCAGATTTAGTACAAATTCAACAAGCGGGCTTACGTTTAGGGATCAGTACTCATGGTTGCTATGAGTTTTTACTTGCACAACAGCTACAGCCTTCATATTTAGCCATTGGCGCTATTTTCCCCACCAAGACTAAAGATATGACCGGGCAAATTCAAGGGATAGAAAATTTACAACAATTGTTAGCATTAAGGCAGCAAGCGCCTAAAACAATTACGCTCGAGGATGACGATGAACTTAATGAGCGGCAAGGTAAAAGCGAATATATTCCCATCGTTGCCATTGGTGGCATTAACCTTGACCGTGCCCCACAAGTTTTAGCCACTGGTGTTGATAGTATTGCCGTGGTAACGGCTATTACCGAAGCAAAAGATCCAGAAGCAGCCGTTGCCCAACTTGTTGCCCATACTGTTTTATGAGTTTACGCTTGAATAACTTAACGCTTTTAGTCGACTTTACTGGCCAATAGTGATTTTTGGTTGCCATGCTAACCAATCGCTATCAACATCTTGATGTAGGGTAAAACTCTGCGGAGCTTGCTCGCTATCATCATTATTAGACGCCGGCGTAGCAAAAGCGATGCCGCCAGCAATCAGCGTTTCAATAGACTCTGAATCAATCTTAATGCCAGAAAAAATACTCGCCTTAATCTTAATGCCACTGGCATTCCAAAATTTACTACCGCTACTGACCAACGGCGCATAACGCTTAGCAATATTAATAAACACATTCACCGTATCGGCAGTTGCCGATAAATCTATGCCAATAACTTTACCCACTGTTACTTGTCGATATAACACCGGATTCCCGACCCGAATTGACCCTAACCGTTGAGTACTTAACTTTACGTTCAAACCATAAGGTAATTGAGTCACCGTTGGCGCTATTTCCAGCGCTTGAAATTCAGTGCTTACTTCATTTGATAAATCAGTATCCGGAAGCAAGGCAATAAAAGCGCCGGCAAGTAAATGCGCAACATTTTTCGACCCTACTAGGCCTATGGTTGGCTCTACCAGCCAAAACTTACTGCCTTGTTTCGCATATTTAGCGCCAACATCATTCAATAACACCAGCGCGATAACACCAATTTCATCCTCATTAAACACTAACCGCTCTACTTTACCAATTACTTGCTCTTGATAAAGAAGCTTAGTATTTATTTTTAAACCAGTGAAGTCATTAAAATGGATACGAATAGCTAAGCCGGCACTCCTCGCCTGTTCAAAATGTTCAAATAAATGAAAACTCTCTAACTCTTTAACGGCAACTTTGGTCGGTGTTTTATCAGCTAAGTTAGCTACTGAACTATCAACTGAATTATAAAAACTAATGCCACCACGTAATATGGCATCAACAGATTCTGTTTTAACAACAAAATCGCTAAAACCGCCTTTTAGGGTTATACCACTGGCATTATAAAAGCGTGTGCTCGCTTGTATTAACGATTTATGCACTTCATCAATAGTAATATTAACCCGTACCCTATCAGCTTTTTTATCCAAGCTAACATTGTCTACGCGTCCGACAATAACGCCGCGATAACTAACACTGCTGCCCGGTGTCGCCACATTTGCATGCTCGCTTAACAAACTTAACTGCAAGCCTTTAGCACTGGCGTATTTAGCTGGCGGCGAAGTTAACAAAATAAAATCAGTTTTCGCGTCACCTGCATCAGAATATAAATTAAAAGTGATATAACTTCCCCCGAACAAAGCATCGGTATCGGTTGCACCAGATAAAGTCAGGTTTACTTTGGCTAACCAAAATTGCGTGCCGGCACGCAAAATATGTTGGTATTTTGGTAGCAAACCTAGATGTAATATATTGTAATCACCTTGCTCATCAATTTTATGAATGGCACCTATTTCAACACCTCGGTGTAAAATTCTGGTGTTGATACTAAGGTGTTCATTTGCGGAAGTTGTTAAGGTAAAGAGAGTACGTTGCTGGGCAATTTTTTTATTGGCAAACAAGTTAAATTTATCACCATTAACTACCCCTGTTACACTCGCTTGTGGCGCTACGTTAATAAAGGAAATACCGCCAGTTAACATACTTTGTAGTGACTGCGCTTCAATATTAATTCCTTGTAAGTTAGCCTTAATTTTTATGCCCGAGTTATTATAAAAATGGCTATTCTCCGACACGTAATCTTGGTATTCCGGGTTAATATGAATATGGATCAAATGCTGCTCAGCACCAATAGTTTCAACTGTTTGCACACTGCCTACTGTCTGCTGTTTGTAGTAGACCTTACTACCCACTTGTAAAGAGTGGCGATCATTAGTTTGTAGCACTAAATGCAAACCCGGCTCAGTATATTGGTAAGGTGGCTTAGCATTAAAGACCCTAAATTTGTTTGTTGGCTTACCTTGTAATGATGGACGAATACTAATATAAGTGCCACTTACCAAGGTTTTAGCATTAGAAATACCCGTTAAGTCAATATGCGGCGATACCAAGTAAAACTGAGACTGCTCGGTTAAATAAGGCACTACCCTAGGGTTTACTTTAGCTTTAGCTGTTATTTTTCTACTTTTGGGATCTATCTTACTAAAAGACTCTATTGAGCCAATAGTTAAGCCTTGATATAAAATGCTGGCATTGTGATTAATACCTGAATTCCAATCTAAGGTTAGTTCAATTTCATAGCCGGTCTCTGCCGCTTGAAAATCTGCATGTAATGGGAATATTTGACCATTTTTAGCCGGAGAGAGTTTTTCTTGATAACTCAAGGTATCAACAGCAATACCACCGGCGATAATAGAAGCTAATGAATCGGTGTTTACTTTTATGCCCGCTGATATTGACGCAGTAACTTGCACGCCACTGGTATTCCAAAATAACGAGTTTGCTTTTACTAAATAAGCATATTCTTGTTCAATAAAAATATTAATGTTTATTGCTTGGTTTTCTTCTACGTAATGATAGCCAGTGACATGACCAATAGGAATTTGCTTGAAAGTAATCGGCGAATTTTCACTAATAGAGCCTAACACACTGCTTTGCAAAGTAAGATGTAATCCCGGCGTACTCATATCAAGTTGCGGCGCTTCATTTAGCGCAATAAAATGATCTTGGCTATCAGCATCGTCGTTAATATCTGGAATAATATTAATATAACTGCCTGATAATAAAGTATCTAAACCCGAAACTCCTTGTAAGGATATATCAGCACTGACCAACCAAAACCGGGTATTTTCAGTTAAATAATCACTAAAGGTTTTCGACATTTCCACATGGGCAATAACTGATTGTAAATCCGCAGACGGCACTACCTTATCAACTAAACCAGTAACCAAACCTTTATAACGAATCTCAGTTTTTTTCGGTACAATACCGGCGCCACTGTCAAACTCAATGGTAATAAAAGTACCTTGTTCAGATAAAGCTTTAATACCTAACCAGCCACCAAAAATCAGCGCAATAAAAGGTACAAACCAAACAATTGAAATACCTTGGCGCGGTACAACTTCAGCGGAAAATTTTTCATTACTATTATTTAATGATTTATCAATAGTCATTTTCTTCCTTAGCGTTTTCACACCCTTGTTTTTTATCCCACAACAAACGAGGATCAAAACTATTTGCTGCGATCATGGTAAAGATCACCGTCAAAGTAAAATAATTAATTGCCGGCCCTGCAGCAACCGAGGTTATAAAGCCAAGTTCCACTACGGCGACAAGTAAGGCTACCACAAAAACATCCAGCATAGACCACGGACCTAAAAACTCTAAAGCATGATAAAACTTACTGTGCTTATCTGGACGTAATCGCACCCCAGTATGTACTCGATAAACCAGTAAAAACAAGCCAATAATTTTAATTAATGGCACAATAATACTGGCAGTAAAAATAATAACGGCAATAGGATAAAGCCCAAGATCAATAAACTCACCAATACCCGAAAGTATGGTGTTTGGCTCGCCAATGCCCATCGAATAGAGAATCATTATTGGATAAATATTTGCAGGAATAAAAGCTATTAAGGCGGCAAAATTCCACGCTAAGGTATATTGTAAACTATATGGTTTACGCGGGTAAAACAAACCATGACAACGAATACATTGCAGGCGAACATTTTTACCAGAGCACTGCCTTATATTATTAAGCTTATGACATTTTGGACAAAGCGCTAAACCACTACCTTGGGCGGTCTTAATCGACAAATTCATTCTCCAATTCTTGCCATATATAATCTTGATCTAAGGTGCTTGACGCCATAGTTGAACAAATAAGCCAAAGAATAAATGCCAATAAACCCATATTTATTGACAGCTCAGTATCATCCAGTAGTTTATACATAGATACCACAATACCTAACATAAAAACATTTAACATTGCCCAGTTATCTAAATAGTGAAACGCACGAAAAAAATGCAATAAAGAAGGTTTTAAGCGATTAAATTTGAAGCTATAGGTAATATAAAAAGCACCGAGTAAACGAACAACAGGTACTGCTAAAGTGAATAAAAAAACTAACGTGGCAATCATAAAAAAACCACGGTCAATAAGCGCCAAAATACAATCTAATAATGAGGCATGATGATATTGCCCTACTAACGTCACTCCCATAAGAGGCAATAATATTGCTGGGGCTGATAACATAATGCCAGCAAGCGACCAATAAAAGCTACGCTCTATCGAGTCCACTTTGCGCTCAGCCAAAATGCTACCACAACGAGTACACTTTGCACTTTGTCCTTGTTTTAGTATTGGTGTGTCGTACAGTGCATCACACTGTTGACAGGCAACTAACTGTTTAGCATTTTTTGTTTTAATCAAATCATCCTAACTTTGTTTTATAAGGGGCTATAAACTAAAAAAGCAGCGATAAACGCTGCTTTTATAAAAATCACACTATAGCTGTATCGATGCTATTTAAGCGAAGACATATATTTTACTAGCTCATCAATATCATTATCAGATAATTTAATCGCGATATTACGCATCATACTGTTACGATCATTGCCTCGGCTACCATCGCGGAAACTAGCAATTTGCTTTTTCAAGTAAGCAGCGTTTTGACCGGCAAGTGCAGGAAAGCCCGCTTGAGCCATACCTTTACCTTTAACACCATGACAAGCAACACAAGCAGTAATACCTTTATTAACATCACCACCAAAATATAATTTATGACCAATATCACTACCTTCAGCTTGACCTGCTGTTGGTGTTTGTACGGCAAAATATGCCGCTAAGTCATTCATATCTTGTGCTGATAAAGCGGCAACCATGCCAACCATAACAGGATCTACACGATTACCTGATTTAAAATCAGCTAATTGCTTAGCAATATAGTTAGCACTTTGACCCGCTAATTTAGGGTACATAGCAATAAGACTATTACCATCAGCACCATGACAAGATGCACACATAGCCGATTTTTCGTGGCCTGATTTAACATCGCCGGCATAAATTGCTTTGGCTGACGTTGAAGTAACTATTGCTACACTACCGGCTGACGCTGTTGCAGCTGGTGCTGAAGAATCATCACTCGCTGCAGCTTGTTCGCTAACACGCTTTTGAACTGAAAAGTAAGCCGCTAAATCAGCCATATCTTGTTCAGATAAATTTGCCGCCATTGGCGCCATCATCATATCGGTACGGGCACCAGATTTAAAATCAGCTAACTGTTTAGCAATATAGGCAGCTTTTTGACCGGCAAGGTTAGGATAAGTAGGACTAGGGTTAAGACCTGTTGCACCATGACAAGCGCCACACATAGCCGCTTTAGTCTTACCAGCATCGGCATTGCCTTCTACTGCACTTGCCGTATGAATAGCGCCCATGGTTAACAATAGTGAAAAGATAATTTTTTTCATTGAGTTGCTCTCTGCTTGTCAAAAACTAAATAAATAAAAAGTGACGGCATTTTACACTAATATAATCAATGTGTAACAATATCTAAGAAAAAATCACCGAAAAATACAGTATTTTACCATTTTATTTATTTTTTAATAAAAAAAGGCCACAGAAAACGTTATAATACACTTTTACTTTTTTAACGAGTTAAGCCCTTGTCTTCTACAAAAATACATCTAAGCAAAGCGACCTTCACCATTAGTGCGCCGGATATTCGCAAACTACCAGAAGACAGTGGTATTGAAGTTGCCTTTGCCGGTCGTTCCAATGCGGGTAAATCAAGCGCATTAAATACCTTAACCAACCAAAGAGGCTTGGCTCGTACCAGTAAAACTCCCGGTCGTACTCAGATGATCAATGTATTTGAAATAGGTGATAATAAACGCCTGATTGATTTACCCGGTTACGGTTTTGCCAAAGTACCGCTAGAAATGAAAAAGAAATGGCAACAAGCCTTAGGTGAATACTTAGAAAAACGCCAAAGCTTAAAAGGCTTAGTCGTCCTTATGGACATCAGACATCCACTCAAAGACTTAGACATGGATTTAATTGAATGGGCTGTTGATGGCGATCTACCAGTATTAGCATTACTGACCAAATGCGATAAGTTATCTCAAGGTAAACGGAGTACCGAGGTACTAAAAGTTAAAAAAGTATTAGACGCCCTTAATGGTGACATCAAAGTACAAGCTTTTTCTTCGCTGAAACGTACTGGCTCAGAACAAGCAAATGCTGTTATTTGTGATTGGTTTACAGAAGAGACAGAAAACGACGAGCTTTAAGTTTCGAGTTTCGAAAAAATACTGAGAGTGAAGTACTTCGCAACGCGCAGAGTTTCTTGCGCCTTGCTAGTGAAGCGCCCATAAAAAAAGCCGATGAGTTCTTTAATTAAAAGGTCATCGGCATAGTAGCTATGGGGAAGCTAGAATAAAATTATTACAAGTAAGTGTTCGCTTAGGAACAAGGCAATTATAGAGTAACCACTCTATAAAAGTAAAGCATTAATAGTATAATTACTCTATTTCTTTTGATTTGGATCAATTTTACTCAATGTTGTGGTTAATCTGGTCGGAAATAAAAGTATTTTAGGCATTCTCATTTAAGGTCAAATTCTCATATATAAAAAATATAATGTCTCGGTATGAAGATTAGTTACTATGCTAGTTACTATGCCACCCATGATAACTTCAATCAATGATGGCTCGATTATTATCGTTTTTCTGGTTTAATAAAATAACCACCGATAACGAAAACAGACGCTAACGAGTCGTTTATCACTCACATTTCTCTATTTATTAGCTTTTAGCTGAATTTGGTTTCAGCTATGCCTTTCACCCTAAGATAACATTAAGTTTTCAGCTGATGAAAAAAGGAATTATGCGCTATTTAAGCAGGCCTGAGCATTGGCTAACCCATGTGTACGTTGTAAACCAACATGTTCGCTAAATTCACATAAGTGTTCAGCGGTACC
>SPKZ01003756.1_pt1 | contig 54794 bp, 44 predicted proteins | sample 2456571 | NCBI WGS metagenome assembly SPKZ01 (sample SAMN11192286, study PRJNA482655) | marine metagenome | biome: ENVO:00000447; feature: ENVO:00000244|ENVO:00000211|ENVO:00000569|ENVO:00002023; material: ENVO:00002151; isolation source: ocean water from marine abyssalpelagic zone ...
CAACAGGCGACGTGCAACAGGCGACGTGGAGGACATAATGACGGGTGATCATGCTTTTCCGCTATATCAGGTTGATGCATTCACCGACAAGGTGCTGGGGGGTAACCCGGCTGCTGTGATGCCGCTGCAGCAGTGGCCGTCGGATACGGTGCTGCAGGCAATCGCCGCGGAGAATAACTTATCCGAAACGGCGTACTTTGCCCCCGAAGGCAACGGGTTTCGGCTGCGCTGGTTTACCCCTGCAGTTGAGGTCGAGCTTTGCGGACACGCCACACTTGCCACTGCGCATGTGTTGTACCGCCATCTGAATTACACCGGAGATGCCGTAAGCTTCTTCACGCGCAGTGGCGAACTCATGGTTGCGCCAGCGCAACAGCCTGGCCAAAACGGCCCCGCGCGTTACACCATGGACTTCCCGCTGCCAGCCCTGGGTGAACTGACGGTGCCCGATGGCCTGGAAACTGCTTTGGGCGTAGCGATCAGCGACATGCAGGCCCCGGTGGGTAACCCCAGTATGGCGGTTTGTGTTGTGGAGGATGAGGCCGCAGTCCGTGCACTGTCACCAGATTTCGCCGGGATTGCCGCGGCCACACCGCTGAACATTATCGCCACTGCGCAGGGAGACAGTTGCGATATCGTTTCGAGGTTTTTCGGCCCACAGGTGGGCATCGATGAGGATCCCGTCACAGGGTCAGCGCATTGCTGTCTTGCAGCCTATTGGGGCAAACGATTGGGGGCCACAAGCCTGTCAGCCCGGCAGCTCTCTGCGCGAGGGGGCGGGATGGACATCACTATTGATGGCGATCGGGTAAAACTGGGTGGTGCCGCTGTGACTTATCTTGTCGGTGAGGTGGTTGCCCACGCGCTCTTATAGCGCAGCCTCATCCAGCAACGACTGCAGCGTGGGCCAGACATTGTTCAGCAGCGCGGGCTGTGCCTCTACCGTTGGGTGTATGCCGTCTGCCTGCATCAACGAAGGTTCGGTCGCTACACCCTCCAGCATAAAGGGGCCCAACACGCTGCCGGTCTCCTCAGCCACGACACCAAAGGATTCCCGGAATAGGTGGGTATAGCGTGATCCGTAATTGGGCGGAATCTCCATGCTCAAAAAGATGACGCGCGCACCGGCCTGCTGTGACAGCTGCGCCATCTCGCGCAGGTTGTCGCGAAACCGATTCACCGGATAGCCTCTGAGTCCGTCGTTGCCGCCAAGTTCGATGATCACGATTCGCGGTTGGTGCTGTTCCAGTAGCTGGGGTAAGCGTCGCAATCCGCCGCCGGATGTTTCGCCACTGATGCTCGCGTTGACTACAACGGTGTCAGGGTGTGACGCCTCCAGTTGGTCCGCAAGCAGTGCAACCCAGCCCTGTTCCAGCGACATGCCGTAGGCAGCGCTGATACTATCGCCCAGCACCAATACCGATTGCCCGGTTGCCGCTGATGTTTGCGCGAACCCCAGCAGTAACAATCCGAGCGCAAGCCGCTGACGTAAAACGCGAAAAAGGAATCGTCGAAGCATGATTACAGTCGAAAATCTCCAGAAACGAGTGCCCATGGCGGGCGGCGAGCTGGAGATACTGAAAGGGATTAACCTCGAAATCAAGTCGGGCGAGGCCGTTGCTATCATCGGCGCATCGGGCTCGGGCAAGTCCACCTTGTTGGGGTTGCTGGCCGGCCTCGATGAGGCCAGCGAGGGCAGGGTAGTCATCGGCGATACCGATCTTGCAGAACTCGACGAGGACGGCCGGGCCGTGTTCAGGGCGCGGGAGGTTGGGTTCGTGTTTCAGTCCTTCCAATTATTGCCCGCGCTGACCGCGCTTGAGAATGTGATGTTGCCCCTGGAAATGCAGGGCAACAAGGATGCGCGGCAACAGGCGGAGCATTTTCTGGACCGTGTTGGCCTCGGTGAGCGTGTGGATCACTACCCGCGCCAGATGTCGGGCGGGGAACAGCAGCGTGTCGCAATCGCACGTGCGTTCGCTGCCAAACCGCGCATTCTGTTTGCCGACGAGCCCACGGGCAATCTCGATACTGCCACAGGCGATCGCATTGAGGAGCTGCTGTTCGAGCTCAACAGGGAAGAGGGTACAACGCTGGTATTGGTGACCCATGACCTGCAACTGGCCAGTCGCTGTGAGCGACAGCTGACCCTGGAAGCCGGTGAGATGGTAGCGAGCTGATCCGATGTCGATGACAGCTTCACGCATGCTGGTGCGCGATTGGCGCGGCGGCGAATTAGGTATCCTGGTGGCAGCGTTGGTGTTGGCCGTTGCAATGGTCTCGGGTATTTCTGCCTTTACCACGCGCCTGCAAAACGCGCTGGAACAGGAGAGCCATCGTTTTCTGGCGGCCGACCGCGTGGTTCGTGCCAGCACTGTTATGCCAGAGCAGTGGTTGGGCGAGGCACGTACTCAGGGACTACAAACTGCCCAAACCCTGACATTCCCCTCCATGGTATTTGCCGGTGATGAGGCCATGTACCTGGCCTCCATCAAGGCAGTGACCGATGACTACCCGCTGCGCGGCGATCTCACTAGTTCGCGCGAGCCCTTCGGTGCTGCCGAGCTTGCTGCCCAAGGACCTGCGCCAGGCACTGTCTGGCTGGATTCCCGCCTGTTCCCATTGTTGGACGTTTCCATGGGCGATTCAGTGGGTATCGGCGATGCCGAATTCACGGTCGTGGCGGCGGCACGGACCGAGCCAGATCAAGGGACATCGTTCCTGGGCTATGGCCCCCGTGTGCTGATGCATTTCAGCGACATTCCGAAAACCAACGTGGTACAGCCGGGCAGTCGGGTGCAGTACCGGCAGCTGTATGCCGGCGACGAGCCTTCTGTGGAGCGCTTCGTAACCTGGTTAGAGCCCCAGTTGGAAGACCGTCACCGTCTGCTGGACGTTAACCAGGGTCAGCCCGGCCTGGGTAATGCGCTGAATCGTGCCGAGTCTTTTTTACTGTTGGCCGGTAGCTTGGGCGTTGTGCTCGCTGGTGTCGCGATAGCACTGGCCGCGCGGCGATTCTCTGAACGCCACACTGACTACGTCGCGATTATGAAAAGTCTGGGTGCAACCTCCGGGTCGATCAACTGGCTGTACGGGCGCAGCCTGTTGCTGTTGGGTGCAACCGCCACCGCGCTGGGGTGCCTGGCTGGTTGGGGTATGCAGTCTGTATTTTTTGTGATGTTTGCCGATCAAATGCCTGTTCAGCCTGCGCCGTCGGGGATGCGTCCGTACCTGATCGGTGCTGCAACCTCAATGACGTGTCTACTCTGTTTCGCATGGCCCCCCATCAGACGCCTCAGTCTGGCAAGTCCCCTCAGGGTGCTGCGTCGGGATATGCCCGATGAAAATCGACGCACACTGACGGACTATGGCGTAGGTCTAGTCGCTGTCAGCCTGTTGATGTGGTGGTACAGCGGTGATTGGCAGCTCACGGCCGCCGTATTGGCGGGCCTTGCGGCCACCGTGACACTGGGTCTGGTACTGGCGCTTACGCTGTTGCGCGGTGGCCGGCTGGTTGGCATGAGTGCCGGCAGCATCTGGCGACTGGCGCTGGCGGGTTTGCAACGTCGCGGCACGGCCAATGCCCTGCAGGTAGTGATCTTTGCCATGGCCATCATGCTTCTATTGGTCTTGGTATTGGTGCGTACATCTCTGATTGATGAATGGCAGACACAGTTGCCGCCGGATACCCCTAACCATTTCATGCTGAATATCGCACCGGAAGAAGTGCAGGCGGTGGACCAGGTACTGCGCACCGAGAATATTAACAGTGAAGCACTGTATCCGATGATTCGCGGCCGCATTATGTCGGTCAATGCTGAGGAGTTGCCCAAGACCTCAGACCGGGAAGAGGGGAGGCGGCAGCGTGAGGTGAACTTCACCTGGTCGGACACGCTGCCCAGCGGCAATGAGTTGCTGGACGGCCAGTGGTGGGAACCCGAATCAAACGAGGCATTGGTTTCCCTGGAGCGTGAGTTTGCTGAACGTTTACAGGTCGGCGTGGGCGATGAGGTTGGACTCATGATTGGGTCGGCTCCATTGAAAGTGCGCGTTGCCAGCATTCGTGAACTGGATTGGCAGTCATTCCAGCCGAACTTCTTTATGGTCTTCCCACCACAGTTCCTGTCTGCCTACCCCGCCACCTTTATGACGAGTTTCCATCTGGATGCGTCGCAAAAAGTTTTTCTCAATAGCTTCATACGCGATTTCCCCACGGTGACGGTGATTGAGATGGACGTAGTGGTGGAGCAGGTTCGATCGATTGTCGAGCAGGTCTCTGGCGCCATTGAGTTGGTTCTGGCTGTGATTATCGCGGCGGGCTCACTGGTGCTGGTATCCGGGGTGCAGGCGTCGGTGGATGCACGCATGCATGAGAGCGCCATACTGCGGGCGCTGGGTGCGCGCAGGGGCTTGATCCTGGGCGGCCTGTTCATTGAGTTCGCGGCACTGGGTTTGTTCGCCGGGTTCCTGGCTACGGTGGCCGCAGAGCTGTCGGTCTATATTCTTCAGGTTTGGGTGATGGAGTTTAACTACAGCCCGAGTCCTGCCGTTTGGCCGCTTGGCATCGGCGCTGGCGTGGTCTTGATTTCTGCTTTAGGCGTTTACAGCTGCCGCAAGGTGGTTTCAAGCCCACCCCTGAGCGTTTTGCGAGAGCTTTAACAACGCCCGCCCAAAAATTGGCGCCCAGGTAGGCGGTGGCATACACTGCCGTTCGAATTTCGAGCGGAGCCTGCCTGGATGAGATCATTTATTTCCCTGTTTATCGCACTCGCGCTGGTGGCTTGTAGCGAAGCACCCGTGCCCATGGAAGGTGCCGATGAAAACGGCTTCACCGCGCCCACTGCGGCAACGCTGGCAACTAACAAGGCGGTTGCAGAACGGATCGCAGCCTACCCTTCAGAAGACTTTGAGCAAGCTCGCCGAGGTCTTATTGCATCCGCCGACAGCCTCGTCATTCGAGATCCCGATGGAAAAGAGGTCTGGAACCAGGATGCCTACGGTTTTATTGAGGGCGATGCGCCGGGAACGGTGAATCCCAGCCTGTGGCGGCAAGAACAGCTCAACAATATTCACGGCTTGTTCGAAGTTGTACCGGGCATTTACCAACTGCGCGGCTATGACCTTGCCAACATGACCCTCATTGAAGGGGAGTCGGGTTGGATCGTTGTTGATCCACTGACCACCGAACCCACCGCCCGAGCGGGTATGGCCTTTGTTCGCGAGCATTTGGATGACAGGCCGGTGCGCGCGATTATCTTTACCCACAGCCATATCGATCACTTTGGCGGTGTCGCGGGTGCATTGCGCGAGAGTGATTACGAAGGCCTTCGCGTGATCGCGCCGGTGGGCTTTCTGGAGGAGGCCGTCAGCGAAAACTTGTTGGCGGGTCCGGCAATGCAGCGACGTGCGACCTTTATGTACGGCAGAAACCTACCGGTCACGCCGCGTGGGCATGTGGGTACCGGCTTAGGAAAAGAGCCTGCAAAGGGCGGGCTGATCGATATCCTCGAACCCACGGACATCATCGAGGCGACGGGGCAGCGACTGACCATCGACGGCGTGGAAATGGTGTTCCAGAACGTCGGCGGCTCCGAGGCCCCCGCGGAACTGACCTTTTACATGCCTCAGCATAAGGCCTTCTGTGGCGCCGAGATGGTTTCACGCAACATGCACAACCTGTACACGTTGCGCGGCGCGAAGGTGCGCGACGCCTTGCTGTGGAGTGGCTTCATCGACGAAGCGCTCACCCTGTTCGGCAACGAAGCAGAGGTGTACTTTGGCAGCCACCACTGGCCCATCTGGGGTCAGTCGGCGATCCAGAGTTTTCTCGCGGGTCAGCGCGATACCTACAAATACCTGCACGACCAGACCCTTCGTATGGCCAACAATGGCGCCACACCCAGGGAGATATCCGAGGCGATGACACTGCCAGAGGGCCTTGCCAGCAACTTCGCCAATCGAGGCTATTACGGCACGCCAAAGCACAACAGCAAGGCGGTGTACCAGTTCTACTTCGGCTGGTATGACGGCAATCCTGCCAACCTTGACCCACACCCGCCTGAGGCCGCCGCCACTCGCTACGTTGACTACATGGGTGGTGCCGAGTCCGTACTCGAAAAAGCGCAGGCCTCGTTTGATGAGGGTGACTATCGCTGGGTGGCGGAGGTGCTGAATCATCTTGTGTTTGCCGAGCCTGGCAATCAGCGAGCTATTGCACTGTTAGCCGCGGCCTACGATCAGTTGGCTTATCAGGCTGAATCGGGTCCCTGGCGAGACGTTTATCTCACCGCTTCCTGGGAGCTACGCCGTGGCAAGCCGGACACCGGGACCAGTCTCAGTGATGCTGCCGGCCTGATAAAGCGGGTGCCCACGCCATTGTTTTTCCAGACTATGGCGGCCAGTATTGACGGCGAGCGGGCGGCGGATGCCAGTTACGTGATTAACATGACTTTCACGGATACGGGCGAAGTGATTGTGCTCACCCTCAGTAACGGGGTTCTCAGATACCGCGAGGGCGAAAAGGCACTTGATGCCAACGCCGGTATCACCCTCACTCGGGAGCTGTTTCTGAGCATTCTTCTCGGCAACGCGGGTCTCCGTGACACTCTGCTGGGTGATGACTTGAGTGTGGAGGGGAGTCGACTGGATTTGCTCGGCTTCTTCCGGCTGTTCCAGCCACTGGAGCCTGTGTTTGAAGTGGTTAGGCCCTGATTCAACAGGGCCCGGTGAATCAATCCTGAATGGCCGGTGCCGCGATCCCGATGAGAAAGGTCTCAATACCCGTGTCGATCTGGCGTGCCAGATCGATGTGGCGTTGGAACAGTTCCGGGGCATCGACGCGGAGTGTGGCTAAACCATGAATGCCGGCCCAGCCTGCATTGGCGAGGTAGGTGCCGTCCTGTTGGCGGAAGAAACCCTGATCCATGCCATCTTCTAGAATGCGCTGCACCAGGAGGAACGTTTCACGGCTGGCCTGACGCAGCTCGGGGTAGTTTTCTGCCGGTTGCACAGACGGACCAAACATCAGTTTGAACAGGGCAGGGTTGTCTGCCGCGTAGGCCACATAGGCGCGAGCAAAGGCGCGAAGTTGATCCGGTGGTGAATGGTCACTGTGTGCGCCGGCTTCCTGCAGACTCCACAACAGGTTTTCATAGCCGCGTGTGGCCATGGCTGCGAGCAACTCGCCCTTGTCAGCAAAGTGCCGGTAGGGTGCGGTTTGTGACACGCCTATGGCGCGCGCCAAGGCCCGGAGGCTGAGTGCCTCCGTACCCTCGCTGCCCAACTGCGCTATCGCGGTGTCGAGCAGTTCTGCGCGCAGGTTACCGTGGTGGTAACCGCGCGTACTTTCGGCGTCGCTCAAGGCTTACGGCAGCAGGTGCTGAACAGCGTCGCGCTCTTCGGCCAGTTCCTGCTCTGTCGCTGACATACGGGTCTGGCTGAACTCGCCGACTTCAACACCCTGAACAATGCTCCAGTCACCGTCTTTGCAGCGGCAGGGGAAAGAGTAGATCAGGCCTTCGGCAATGCCGTAGGAACCGTCTGAGTACACGCCCATAGAAACCCAGTCATCGCCCGAAGTACCCAGCGCCCAGCTGTGCATGTGGTCGATAGCGGCATTGGCCGCAGAGGCAGCGGAGGAAGCGCCGCGGGCCTTGATGATGGCGGCACCGCGCTGTTGTACGGTTGGGATGAAATCGTTCTCATACCACTCGAGGTCAACCAGATCGGTGGCTGTGGTGCCGTCCACCTTGGTGTTGAACAAATCGGGGTATTGAGTTGCCGAGTGGTTGCCCCAAATGGTCATGTGGGTAACGTCATTGACTGTCTTGCCGGTTTTCTGGGCAATCTGTGTCATCGCGCGGTTGTGGTCCAGGCGAGTCATCGCCGTGAAGTTGCGCGGATCAATGTCAGGCGCATTACGCTGGGTGATCAGCGCGTTCGTGTTCGCCGGGTTGCCTACGACCAGCACCTTGATGTTCTTGCTGGCGTTATCGTTGATGGCCTTGCCCTGTACAGAGAAGATGGCCGCATTAGCTTCAAGGAGGTCTTTGCGCTCCATGCCGGGGCCGCGGGGACGTGCGCCGACCAGCAAAGCGTAGTCGCTGTCCTTGAAGGCCACATTCGGATCGTCGGTGCAAACAATGCCGGCCAGCAGCGGGAATGCGCAGTCGTCCAGCTCCATACGAACGCCTTCCAGCGCCTCCATTGCCGGTGTGATGTCCAGCAGCTGCAGGATGACTGGCTGGTCGTCGCCCAGCATGGCGCCTGAGGCGATACGGAACAGCAGTGCGTAGCCGATTTGACCGGCTGCACCGGTGACTGTCACTCGAACGGGTTGCTTCATGGGATTCCTTCCTGATTCAAACACTAAAAGCGGGGATTTTCGGGGCGCACATTGTCGTGCGAACGCCGCGAAAACACAAGGCTTGCGGCGCTTTCACGCTGGACGCTGGATGTGCCCAACCGTAAAATACGGGCCTGTTACCCAACTGGTCTGGCGTCGTGCGAGAACTGTCCCGCAAGGAAAAAACTGAATTCAACAAGTTGCAGAAGCGACTGCGACGCAATGCCGGTAATGCCATCGTCGATTACAACATGATCGAGGAGGGCGACCGGGTGATGGTGTGCCTGTCCGGCGGCAAGGATTCCTACGCGATGCTGGACATCCTCATGAATCTCCAGAAGAGCGCCCCAGTCAATTTCGAGCTGGTTGCCGTCAATCTCGACCAGAAGCAACCGGGATTTCCGGAGCACGTGCTGCCGGAGTATCTTGAAGCACTCAACATCCCGTTCTACATCCTCGAGAAAGATACCTACAGTATCGTCAAAGAGGTCATCCCCGAGGGCAAGACGACCTGCGGCCTGTGCTCCCGTTTGCGGCGCGGCAGTCTGTACGGCTTCGCGCAGGAAATCGGTGCCAACCGGATTGCCTTGGGTCATCACCGAGACGATATTGTAGAGACGTTGTTTCTAAATATGTTCTTTGGCGGCTCCTTGAAGGCTATGCCTCCCAAGCTGCTGAGCGACGACGGCCGCAATGTAGTGATACGGCCGCTGGCGTACTGTAAGGAATCTGACCTTATGAGCTACGCAGATTACAAAGCCTTTCCCATTATCCCGTGCAACCTCTGCGGCTCTCAGGAAAACCTGCAGCGCGTGCAGATAAAGAAGATGCTCGCCCAGTGGGAGCGTGAGTATCCCGGGCGCACCGAAACTATCTTCCGCAGCATCAAGAACGTCGCGCCTTCCCAGTTGGCTGACACAGACCTGTTCGATTTCGCCGGCCTCAGCGCAGAGGTCGACACCGACCTTCACTTGCCCGGCATCCGCGTCGTTAATCTTTAGCACATGACTGCGGCCACTCATCCGGTATTACTGGAGGCCCGCGATCTTGGCTTGGCCCGGGGTGGCAGACAGCTCTTTGAAGCACTCACACTGACCTGCCATCCTGGTGACTGGATTCACCTGCAAGGCGCGAATGGCACCGGTAAGACCAGCCTGATGCGAATACTCGCAGGACTGTCTCGCTTTGGCTTCGAAGGTGAGGTTAGCCGTACGGCCGAGCTACTGTATCTCGGCCACCACAGTGCGGTTAAACCGCTGCTGACGCCGAGAGAAAACCTGGCTATGCATTTGTCCGGTGCGATTCAGCGTGATGCGGCCGCGATTGATCATGCGTTGGCGGCGGTTGATCTCTACGGTTACGAAAACCGACCTTGCAACTCGCTATCAGCCGGGCAGCAGCGCCGAGTAAATCTGGCCAGACTCTACCTCAGCGAGGCACCCCTGTGGTTGCTGGATGAGCCCTACACGGCTATCGATGTTGATGGGGTACAGCGACTAGAAGCTCGCATGGCTGAACACATTGCCGACGGCGGGGGTATCATCATGACTTCCCATCAGCGCGTGTCCCAGCCGGGAGTGTCAACGGTTTCGCTGGATGATGCTGCCTGGCAGCAGGGCACTGAAGCGTGAGCGGAAGTTCATTCTTTACTCTGATCGTGCGACGCCAGTTGTTATTGGCCGTGCGCCGGCCAATCGAGATAGCCAACCCGTTATTGTTTTTCCTGATGGTGATCGTGCTGTTCCCGCTTGGGCTTGGTCCTGCGCCAGCGCAGTTAGCGACGTTTGCGCCCGGTATCCTGTGGATTGTGGTGTTGCTGGCCAACCTGCTAACCGCCGACACGCTGTTCCGGAGCGATTTTGACGATGGCAGTCTGGAGCAGCTGTTGTTGTCTCGCCAGCCTCTGTATTTGAGCTCATTGGCCACCATCACCGCACACTGGCTGCTGACCGGTGTGCTATTGGCATTAGTGAGTCCGCTTTTCGCACTGATGCTGAATCTCACGCCCGCAGCAATGCCCACCCTGATGGGGGCGTTGTTACTGGGCTCTGCTGTGCTGAGCTTGTTGGGCGGTGTGGGTGCAGCGCTGACCGTCGGTCTCAAGCGCGGAGGTATGCTGATATCGCTGCTCATCCTGCCGTTATACCTGCCAGTGCTCATCTTTGGTCACGGCGCGGTTGTGGCATCGGTTGGCGGGCTGCCGGTTGCACCCTACCTTGCCATTCTGGGTGCCATGCTGTGCCTTGCCATTGCCCTGGCACCCTTGGCGATGGCGCTTGGTCTGCGCATCAGTGTCGATGCCTGAGGTGCGCATGATCGTTTTGTCCGCCACTGGCTCCCTGTATAATTAGCGGCATTATGTGGTCTTTCTTCCATAAACTCGGCTCTCCACCCTGGCTTTACCGCATCTCTGGCTCGATTCTCCGCTGGTTGCTGCCGCTGACCATTGTGGCGTTGCTGGCCGGTGCCGTGTGGGGACTATTGTTCACGCCCCCTGATTTTCGTCAGGGCAACAGCTACCGCATTATCTATATCCACGTGCCCGCTGCCGTAGTGGCGCTGGCGGGGTACTACGTGATGGCGATCGCAGGTGCGATCAGTCTCATTTGGAAGATGAAGATGGCCGATATGGCATTAAGGGCATCGGCGCCGATAGGCGCAGCGTTGACATTCATCGCACTGGTCACGGGAGCCATTTGGGGCAAGCCTACCTGGGGCACCTGGTGGGTATGGGATGCGCGCATCACATCCATGTTGATTCTGCTGTTTCTCTACCTCGGGATCATCGCCCTCTATGAGGCCTACGACAACAAGGAGGCCGCGGGTAAGGCCTGTGCGGTACTTGCCCTTGTGGGCACCGTCAATATCCCCATCATCTACAAGTCTGTGGACTGGTGGTACAGCTTGCATCAACCCGCCTCGATTAAATTCACCGGGGAGAGCACCATTGACCCCAGCATGCTGTATCCCCTGTTATTCATGATCACGGCCTTTTATGCGCTCTTTACATGCTGCCTGTTGCTCAACATGCGCGCCGAGTTACTCCATCGTGAGCGACGCACGGGCTGGATTGCTCGTCTGGTGGCGGAGTCGCGCTGATGTACTTTGACAGTTTTCAGGCAGCGCTTTCGATGGACGGCCACGGCGCCTATGTTTGGGTTGCTTACGCAATCACACTGACAGTGCTTGCGTGGATAGTGATTGCGCCCAGGCGGCGCGCGCGCAACACGCTGAGCCAGCTCGCAGATGAAGCCAGGCGTCAGGCAGGTGCGGCTGGCAAGGCGAAGGGAGAGGAGGTCAACACCTGATGCACCCGGTACGTCGACAGCGTTTACTGCTTGTGCTCTTTGTAGTGCTGTTTTCCAGCGCCGCCATCGGTCTGATGGTATACGCGCTCAGCGGCAATATTAATTTGTTCTATCCGCCGGCGGAGGTTGCCGCCGGCAAAGCACCCGCGGGGCAGCAGATCAGGGTCGGAGGCATGGTGGTTGAGGGCAGTGTCCAGCGCAGCGACAACTCGTTGGAAGTGCGCTTTGAAGTGACCGACTACCAAGCTGCAGTGCCCGTTGTCTATACCGGCATCTTGCCGGACTTGTTCGACGAGGGGCAGGGCGCAGTGGCCGCAGGCGTGCTCAACGAGTCCGGCGTGCTGCAGGCCAGTGAAGTGCTGGCCAAGCACGATGAAAACTATATGCCACCCGAGGTGGCAGAAGCGCTGGAAGCATCCCGACGATTGCAGGAGCAACAGGACGGATGATCCCTGAGTTTGGTCACTTCGCACTCATTATCGCCCTCTGTCTGGGGACACTGTTAACGGTAGTCCCCATGTGGGGAGCGTGGCGAAATAACGAAAAAGCCATGGCACTGGCCCCGGGGTTGGCAATGGGGGTGCTGGTGTTTGTGGCGATCAGCTTCGCTGTATTGACCGTCGCATTCCTGCAGGACGATTTTTCCGTCAAAGTTGTGGCCTCAAACAGCAACAGCCTGCTGCCATCCATGTACAAGTTCTCGGCGGTCTGGGGAAATCATGAAGGCTCGCTATTGCTGTGGGTGCTGATTTTGGCAGGCTGGACCGCTGCCGTTGCCCTTTTCAGCAGCCAGCTTCCGCTCACCATGCTGGCTCGGGTGCTCTCGGTGATGGGTTTTATTGGCGTGGGCTTTATGTCGTTCTCGCTGTTTACATCCAACCCGTTTGAGCGGCTTCTGCCAGGCACGCCGGCAGACGGCAATGACCTGAATCCACTGCTGCAGGATCCCGGGCTGATCATTCATCCGCCGTTGCTGTACATGGGATATGTGGGGTTCTCCGTAGCCTTTGCGTTCGCAATTGCGGCCCTGTTGGGTGGCAGACTGGACGCAGGTTGGGCTCGCTGGTCACGCCCCTGGACGAATGTGGCCTGGGCATTTCTGACCCTCGGCATTATGTTGGGCAGCTGGTGGGCTTACTACGAGCTAGGTTGGGGCGGCTGGTGGTTTTGGGATCCGGTTGAGAATGCATCCTTTATGCCATGGCTGGCCGGCGTGGCCCTGCTGCATAGCCTGGCAGTCACGGAAAAGCGGGGCTTGTTCAAGTCCTGGACGGTGTTGCTGGCGATTTTCACGTTCTCACTGAGCTTGCTGGGCACCTTCCTGGTGCGCTCTGGTGTGCTTACCTCGGTGCATGCGTTTGCGGCCGACCCGGAGCGTGGCCTCTACATACTCGTATTTCTGGCAGTTGTCGTCGGTGGGTCCCTGACGCTCTATGCGCTACGAGCACCCACCGTGAGCAGCCGCGTCACCTTCGGCTGGGTATCGCGTGAGTCCCTGTTGCTGGTCAACAACGTCGTGTTCAGTGTGGCGACGCTCACGGTACTGTTTGGCACATTGTTCCCGCTGTTTATGGATGCCCTCGGGCAGGGCAAATACTCCGTGGGGCCGCCATATTTCAATGCTGTATTCCTGCCCCTGATGGCTTTGCTGGTGCCCTTTATGGGCGTAGGGCCCTTGTCGCGCTGGAAATCCGACACGGGTTCCCGGTGGCTGAGGGATCTGGCGTTGCCCGCCGTGGCCGTGGTCGTGTGCAGTCTGACGCTGCCTCTGCTGGGCGCCGATGACTTCAACCTTTGGGTGGCCCTGGCGTTGCTGCTGGCCGGGTGGCTGGCTGTCGGTTTGCTCAGGGACCTGCGCGATAAAACCCGCAATGCGCCCAGTCTGGCACGCGGGTTAGCCCGACTGGCGCCGAGCTACTGGGGAATGGTGATGGCACACCTGGGGTTTGCCATGACCATTATCGGCGTGGTTGCTACCAGCCAGTACAGCGTCGAGCGCGATCTTAAAATGGTGCCCGGGCAGGTAGAGACGGTCGCCGGTTACACCTTCCGTTTCGATGACCTTGTCGCGGTACGCGGGCCGAACTACGTGGCCGACGAGGCCCGCTTGTCCGTGAGGCAAGACGGGGAGCATGTGGTTAACCTTGCCCCCCAGAAACGACGCTACCTGGCTAGCGGCTCTATTATGACCGAGGCGGCCATCGATCCGGGTCTGTGGCGTGACCTGTACGTTGCAATGGGTGAGCCCGTGGGAGAACAAGGCGCCTGGGCCATTCGCCTTCATTACAAGCCCATGGTGCGCTGGATGTGGCTTGGTGCGATTTTCATGGGGCTGGGCGGTTTAGTGACGGTGGCAGATAAACGCTACCGACGCAGGCGCGCGGCAGTGGCTGCGCCGGGAGGCATCGATGGGTCCCCGGCTTAAGCTGTTTGCGCCACTGCTCATATTCATCGCCCTCGCTGTGTTTCTGGCCAGGGGCCTGCAGCTGGATCCCCAGGAGTTGCCTTCGGCGCTGATCGATCAGCCGCTTCCTGCATTTACCTTGCCCGACTTGCACAGCGGCGAAATGCTGACGCGCGAGAGTGTACTGGGTCAGCCCGCGCTGTTTAATGTGTGGGCAACGTGGTGTATCTCCTGTCGCGTGGAGCATCCCTACCTGCAGACGCTGGCAGAACAGGGTGTTGCGATCTACGGCATCAATTACAAGGATGACGATGATGCAGCCATTGAGTGGCTGGATACATTGGGCGACCCTTACATCGCTAACATCGTTGATGGGCAGGGTAGCCTGGGCGTTGACCTCGGTGTCTATGGCGCACCCGAGACGTATTTCGTTGATGCGCAGGGTGTGGTTCGCTACCGCCACGTGGGCGTTATCGATGAGCGACTGTGGCGCACGCGCTTGGCGGCTATTTACGCTGAGTTGGGCGGCACCGTTGCTCCCGCTGGAGACACTCCCTGATGCCTTTTGTCGTGAGACTTTCCGGTTTGGTGATTGCAACGCTGTTGCTTGCCGGCCCGTTGCAGGCGGTTATTGAGACCTATGCCTTCAGCAGTCCTGATTTGGAGCGGCGGTACCACGCCCTCAGCCAGGAACTGCGTTGTCCAAAGTGCCAGAACCAGAACATTGCAGACTCCAATGCACCCATAGCGCAAGACCTCAGGCGACTGCTCTACCAGCAGCTGGAAGCCGGGGCGACTGACGCAGAGATTCTTGATTACATGGTAGCCCGATACGGCGAGTTTGTTCGCTACAGGCCGGGGTTTGACAGGGCGACCGCGATTCTCTGGTTTGCGCCTGCAATACTGCTACTGCTGGCTGCCGCGATAGCGGTGGCAGTACTTCGGCGCAGTCAGTTAAGTGAGCAATCAGCGCCCGGTGTAGATGACACCAAGCTCCAAGCGCTGCTGGAAGGGCGGGACAAAACACCGTGATACTGCTTTCCGCGTGTCTGGGCCTGTTGCTGCTCAGCGCCGTATTCTATGTTGTTCCCTTCACCAGGAGCGTAGATCGTCCGGCTGACTCAACTGAAGCCAACGTCGACTGGTACCGCCAGCGAGAGCAAGAGTTGGCGAGCGAGAGTCAGGCATTGTCCGAAGACGCCAAGCTAAGACTGCTAGAGGACACAGAGGCAGTTGAGCCCGCGATCGCCGGCGCGAGTGGTCGTTTTCACAGCTGGCTGTTACTCCCTGTTGTGATTGCGATGTCGGGTTTCCTCTACCAGCAACTGGGCGCGGCGCCGGATGTTGCAATCACCCGCGATTTACAGGGTCTTAACGAGGATAGCTCGCCGCAAAAAATGTCGGCGCTGATTGCAGCAATGGAGTCGCGCCTTGCTCAGCGCCCCGACAATCTGCACTACAGTGCGCTGCTTGGGCGTTACTACATGAGGCAGCAGGATTATGCGAAGGCCAGCACGGTCTATCGGGACTTGGCAACCGCCGCGCCCGAAGATGCGCAGGCGCTTGCCTTTGCCGCCCAAGCTGACTTTATGGCGAAGGGGCGGGTACTCAGCGACGATAGTCGCTTATTGGCGGAGCAGTCATTGGCCATCGATCCCGGGCAGCGTACGGCGCTGGGCCTGTTAGGTATGGCCTCCTTTGAGCAAGAACAGTATCGCGCAGCCACTGCATACTGGGAGCGTCTGATGGCCGCTGAGCCCGCAGGCAGTGAGGGCGCCCAGATGATCGCCTCGGTGATCGAACAGGCGCGCATGCGCTTATCTGGCGACCCTGGGCAGATCAACGACGACCCGGTGGCACCAGGGGCTGCCTCCAATGCACCGCCGGCCGTGTCCAGTGCCGGTGTAACGGTGCGTGTGAGTCTGCCACAGTCCGCCGATGTCAACCCGGGCGCTACGGTCTTCGTACTGGCACGCGCGGCGGGCAGTGACAGCCGGATGCCAATTGCCGTACAGCGCATTACCGCTGCGCAGTTACCGGCGGTTCTGCGGCTCGAAGACGGTAATTCCATGGCCGGGCAGCTGCTGTCTGAGGCGGGAGAAGTCATGGTATTCGCGCACCTTTCGCCGGGCGGCCAGCCAGGGGAGGCGAATGCCACCTGGTTGGGTCAGGTAGGGCCGGTGGCGCCCGATGAGAGTAACGAGATTCTAGCGCTAGAACTGACGCCACGGTCCTGACGACGCGCCCGTCGGGACATTTTTACGATTTATCCCTGCCAACCATAGTGTTATTTCAACAAAGCCGATACACTACATCTTGTGTTGTGGTGGACGGCCCTCACACCAAAAAAGCAGAATAAAACCATATAAAACAATCATATAAAGCCGGTATTTAAGGTGATATGAGACTAAAGTCGATCAAGCTGGCCGGGTTCAAGTCATTCGTTGACCCCACGACGGTCAATTTCCCGAGCAATATGGCCGCGGTTGTCGGACCGAACGGCTGTGGCAAATCCAACATTATCGACGCGGTTCGATGGGTGATGGGCGAGAGCTCTGCAAAGAATCTTCGCGGCGAATCCATGACCGACGTCATTTTCAATGGATCGGTCAACCGCCAGCCCGTCGGGCAGGCGTCTATCGAGTTGGTGTTCGATAACGCAGACGGTGGTGTTGGCGGCGAGTACGCAGCGTACTCGGAAATCTCGGTCAAGCGCCTGGTAACGCGTGAAGGGCAATCGGAGTACTACCTCAATGGTACGCGTTGCCGCCGTCGGGATATTACAGACATCTTCCTTGGCACGGGCCTGGGGCCACGCAGCTATGCCATTATCGAACAGGGGATGATCTCTCGCCTGATCGAGTCCAAGCCCGAAGACCTGCGCGTGTTCATTGAAGAAGCGGCGGGCATATCCAAGTACAAGGAGCGGCGAAAAGAAACAGAAAGCCGCATGCGCCGCACCCTGGAGAACCTCGAGCGCCTAACAGATCTGCGCGATGAGCTGGAACGCCAGCTACAACATTTGCAGCGTCAGGCAGCGGCGGCTGAAAAGTACAGCGAGCTCAAGGCGGAGGAGCGCGAGCAGAAGGCCCAGTTACTGGCGCTGCAATGGCGCGACCTGGACGCCAGCATCCGTCAGTGCAGCCATGAAGTGGGTGAGCTCGAAGTTAAGTTGGAGGCGGTTCACGCCGAGCACCAGCAAGTCGATACCGCTATTGAGCAGCACCGTGTAGACCACAGCGAACGTAGTGATGAGCTGAACAAGGTTCAGGGACACTACTACGCGCTGGGTTCTGAGGTGGCCCGCATAGAACAAACCATCAAGCACCAACAGGAGCGAGCAAGACAGCTGGCGGAAGATCTGGCCTCCACCAGCGCAAACCTCACCGAGTCACAAAGCCATCTAAAAGGTGATAGAGACCGCTTGGGTAATTGGGAGCAGGAGCTGGGTGAGCTGGAACCCGAGCTGCAGACCCTGCAGCAAGCGGAGACCGGTTCCACCGAGGCGTTGCAGGGTGCAGAGCAGGCCATGAACCAGTGGCAACAGCGCTGGGATGACTTCAATAGTCACGCTGCAGAGCCCCGACAGCAGGCGGAAGTGCAGCAATCACGCATTCAGCATCTCGAGCAGGTATTGCGCCGCTTGCAGGAGCGGCAGGCAAAACTGGAGCAGGAGCAGGGTGGTCTGACAGCCGGCCCGGCTGACGGTGATATTCGCCAGTTACAGCAGGCGCAGGAAACCGCTGCCGAACAGATGCAAACGCTTGAGAACTCCCGCGGCGAGTTGGTAGACGAGATTGCCCGGGCGCGGGATGCCTCGGCCTCTGCAGCCAAAGACCTGGATCAGCACCGTTCCCAGCTGCAGCAACTGCGCGGGCGCCAGGCTTCGCTGGAGGCGTTGCAGCAGGCGGCGCTTAGTGGCGGTGAACAGGTGTCGGAGTGGCTGCAACGCAGCGATCTGTCAAGTAGGCCGCGTCTTCTTGAATCGCTACAGGTTGCTGATCAATGGCAATCGGCCGTTGAAACCGTGCTCGGCGACGATCTGCAGGCCGTCTGCGTCGATGATATCTCTGCGCTCAGTGGTCTATTAGGCGAACTTGAGCAAGGCGCGCTGACGCTGGTGGCCGGCGGTGATAGTGCCTCGGCGAGCGGCGCCGGCTATCTGGCCGCGCACGTGAGTGGCTCTGGCGCGGCGGCACAGTTATTGGCCGGCGTTCGCACCGCAGAGGACTTGCCCTCAGCGATGAGAATGCGTCCGTCCCTTCAGCCCGGCGAGTCGGTGATAACCCCCGACGGGCTTTGGCTCGGCCCCGATTGGCTGAGGGTTTCGCGCAGCTCCAGTGACGAGAAAGGCATGATTGCGCGGCAGGCGGATCTTGAAAAGTTGCTGGCGGAAGTGGCGGCGGCTGAGCAGAAAACCGCACTGCTGGAGCAGGGCCAGCAAACATCTCGCGAATCCCTAACCGAACTGGAGGCACGACGCGAGCAGCTGCAACGTGATCTGCAGGGCGCAACTCGTGAACATGCCGACATTAGTGCGCAGCTGTCAGCAGAGCGCGCAAAAGTCGAGCAGATACTGGAACGCCGTGAGCGTCTTGCTCGCGAGCTACAGGAAGCGAGGGATCAGTTCGCCAGCGAGCAGGGTGCTATTGGCGAGGCGCGAACCACGCTGGCTGCCGCTATTGAACGTATGGAATCCGATTCGCAGCAACGCGAGACACTGCTGTCCGAGCGCGACGGCATCCGTACCGACCTGGACTCTGTGCGTCAGAAGGCTCGCCACGATAAAGATGCCGCGCATCAAGCCGCAATGCGCGCACAATCGCTGCGAACCCAGGTCCAGGCAATGCGCGACTCTATTGCCCGAACCGAGAGCCAGGTCGCACAGTTGCGAGAACGTCGCGAGGGTCTGGAGTCCACGCTGTCAGAGAACGATCAGCCGGCAGAGCAGCTGCAGGCAGATTTGGAGCAGCAGCTGGCACTGCGGTTGAAGGCAGAAGGCGAGCTGGGTGAGGCGCGCACACAGCTGGCCGAGGTGGAGAATAAGTTGCGCGAGGCCGAGCAGGCGCGCGCAGCCATTGAGCAGCGGGCTAACGGCGTGCGCAGTGAGTTAGAGCAGAAGCGTCTCAGCAATCAAGGCCAGCAGGTCCAACGCGACACCATTGAACAGCAGATGAAGGAGGCCGAGCACGATCTTGAGCAGGTGCTCGAAACCATGCCCGAGACGGCCAATGAAGCCGAGTGGCGAAATAATCTCGAGCGCCTGGCGAATCGCATCGCCCGTCTTGGCCCGATCAACCTCGCGGCCATTGATGAATTCACACAACAATCAGAACGTAAAACGTACCTGGATGAACAGAACGAAGATCTGGAAACGGCGTTAGCGACGCTGGAATCGGCCATTCGCAAGATCGACAAAGAAACGCGAAACCGTTTCCGTGAAACATTTGACCAGGTAAACAATGGCCTGCAGGAACTGTTCCCGCGCGTGTTTGGTGGTGGCAGCGCCTATCTGGAGTTGACCGGTGAGGATCTGTTAGACACCGGTATCTCTATCATGGCAAGGCCCCCGGGCAAGAAGAACAGCACCATTCATCTGCTGTCGGGCGGTGAGAAGGCGCTGACCGCGATTGCGCTGGTGTTCTCGATCTTCCAGCTCAATCCCGCACCCTTCTGTATGCTTGACGAGGTCGACGCACCCCTGGATGACGCCAACGTAGGCCGTTACGCAAGGATGGTGAAGGAAATGTCAGATAAGGTGCAGTTTATCTTTATCACGCACAACAAGATCACCATGGAAATGGCTGATCAGTTGCTGGGCGTCACCATGCATGAGCCAGGCTGCTCACGACTGGTGAGTGTGGATGTTGACGAGGCGGCGGAACTGGCTGCCAGCTAACACGGCGGCGCGAAAGGAGTGTAGGCACGGCGACAATGGATTTGACGATTCGCGACTGGATGGTAATAGCCGGGGTACTGCTGATCTTTGCAGTACTTATTGATGCGTGGCGAAGGGTGCGCTCAGAGCGCTATTCACGCGTGAAAATGAAGCTGTCGGATCCCGCTCCGGACGATGCCGCTGCGGCCGATGAGGACATTAGCTGGCTTAAAGAGCTGCCCAATGGCGGCGCGCGAGTTGTCGACCGTAGTGACCTGCTCGATGCAGCAGCAGGCTTTACATCAGGCGCACAAGCGCCGGCAGCACAGCAGGCGTCTACTGACGAAGCGGCAGTGGATGAGCCAGAGTCGGTTGACGCGCCTGAGCCGGACATCCCTGAGATGGCCGATGAACCTGACGACGAAGTTGCACTGGTCACCGGTCTTAGCAGCAATGAGCCAGAGCCGGAAAATATTGACTGGCTGGACGACATGCCGGCATCCGGGCCTGCCAAGCGAAGTGAGAAACCCGAAGCAGGTACCTTGCCTCGCAACATTGACCCTGAAGTCTTCATGATCAATGTTGTTGCCCGTGATCCAACAGGATTCAGGGGCGAAGACATCATGCACATTCTGTTGGCCTGTGATTTGCGCTTCGGCGATATGGATTTTTTCCATCGGCACGAGTTTGAGGCCGGGCGTGGGGCGATACAGTTCAGTGTGGCTAACATGATGCAGCCGGGTGTCTTTGATCTGGACAATATGGCCGAGTTCAAAACGCCAGGGCTGGTATTTTTCGTCACCCTCCCGGGCCCGCAGGACATGATGCAGGCGTTTGATTACATGGTTGAGACTGCACAGACGGTTGCGCGCAATCTTGGGGGCGATGTGCTCGACGAAACGCGCAGTGTTATGACTCGCCAAACTCTTGAGCACTGTCGCCAACAGATTCGCGATCTCGAACGGCGCATGCTCGCCAAAGCTACCTGACGCTCCACGACGCCGTGGTCGATACGCCTTCCTCACAGGTTGCCCGGTTGCGGCAGCAGTTGGATGACTGGGGATACCAGTATTATGTGCTCGATGACCCCCAGGTACCGGACATCGAGTACGACCGTGCACTGCGCGCGCTTCAGGCGCTTGAGATCGAGCACCCCGAGTTACTGACAGCAGACTCACCCACCCAGAGAGTGGGTGGCGCGCCGATCAAAGGTTTTAGCCAGGTCGCCCATGAGATGCCTATGCTCTCGCTGGATAATGCTTTCGACGAGGCCGAGTTGCGCGACTTTGACCGCCGTGTGGTTGAGCGCCTCGGCGTGCCCGGGCCCATCGAGTACGCCTGTGAACCCAAGCTTGACGGTATTGCCGTCAGTCTTCTCTACCGCGACGGATTGTTAGAGCGTGGCGCCACGCGCGGTGATGGGCGTACCGGCGAAGACATTACGCACAATGTGCGCACCATTCGCTCCATCCCGCTCAAGCTAAGAGGTGAGGGGTATCCCGGCCTGCTCGAGGTACGCGGGGAAATCTACATGCCCAAAGCCAGCTTCGAAGCGCTCAATGCGCGGGCCAGGGAGCAGGGTGAAAAGCCCTTCGTCAATCCCAGGAATGCCGCCGCCGGCAGTTTGCGGCAACTCGATGCCAGCATTACCGCGCAACGCTCTCTTGAGATGTGCGCGTACAGCGTGGGTCTTGTGGATCAGGGGGAGCTGCCGGCGCTGCATGATCAGTGTCTGGCGCGGCTGCATAGCTGGGGCTTTCGTATCAATGCCGAATCCCGAGTTGTGAACGGTGTAGACGCGGCGGAGAGTTATTACGAGCAGCTCGCTGATAAGCGTGACGGGCTGTCTTACGACATCGACGGTATTGTGTACAAAGTCAATGACATCGCACAACAACAGCTACTGGGTTTTGTGGCGCGCGCCCCTCGCTGGGCGATAGCCAGAAAGTTTCCTGCTCAGGAAGAACTCACTCGGCTGGTTGACGTTGAGTTTCAAGTGGGACGCACGGGTGCAATCACGCCTGTCGCCCGGCTGGCGCCGGTGTTTGTTGGTGGTGTAACGGTGAGTAATGCAACGCTGCACAACGCTGACGAAGTTCAGCGTCTGGGTGTTCGTATCGGGGACACGGTGGTGATTCGTCGAGCCGGCGATGTGATTCCCCAGGTCGTCTCGGTGTTGCCAGAGCGCCGTCCCGATGACGCCGCTGAAATTGTGTTCCCTTCAAGGTGCCCGGTCTGCAATTCTCCCGTAGAGCGTGAAGAGGGTGAGGCGGTTCAGCGGTGTACCGGAGGTCTGGTGTGCGCAGCACAGCAGAAGGCCGCACTGCGGCACTTTTCGTCGCGGCGGGCAATGGATATTGATGGTTTGGGCGACAAGCTTGTTGAGCAGCTTGTAGACGAAGGTCTGGTGAAGACCGTAGCGGATATCTACCAATTGCAGCGCGATACGCTGCTGTCGCTGGATCGCATGGGTGCCAAATCTGCCGACAATTTGTGCGAGGCGCTGGATCGCAGCAAGCAGACCACGCTGCCGCGCTTCTTATTCGCGCTGGGCATTCGCGAGGTCGGTGAAGCCACCGCCGCCGGGCTGGCACAGCACTTCAGAACCTTCGACGCCATTGCCTCTGCCAGTGAGGAGGCACTCCTGGCTGTCGATGACGTAGGCCCGGTGGTGGCTGATCACCTACGACAGTTCTTCGACAATTCGGCCAACCTCGATGTCGTACGGTCCCTGCTGGACAGTGGCGTGCAGTGGCCGGTGATGGACATCCCTGCCGTCGATAGCCAACCCCTGGTGGATCAGACATGGGTTGTGACAGGCAAACTTGAATCCCTGACTCGCGACGAAGCCAAGTCGGCTTTGCAGGCGCTGGGTGCCAAGGTAGCGGGTAGCGTGTCTGCGAAGACCAGCTGTCTGGTAGCGGGCCCCGGAGCAGGCAGCAAGCTAACCAAGGCCAATGAACTGGGTATTGATGTGATTGATGAGGCGGCCCTGCTTGAGCTGCTGGAGGAGCACCGTTGATGCGCGGAATCATCCTGTTACTGCTTGTTATTACCACCGGTTGCACAACAGCGCCGCCCAGTAAGCCAGGTGACATCTGTCATATGTTTCGCGAAAAGAAAGGCTGGTACGACGACGCGTCCGATTCAAAGGAAGAGTGGGGTAGCCCCATTCCGGTGATGATGGCGATCATGCATCAGGAATCCCGTTTCCACGCCAAGGCCAAGCCGCCCAGGAAGAAGATTTTCGGTTTCATTCCTGGCCCCAGGCCCTCTGATGCCTACGGTTACAGCCAGGCCTTGGAATCCACTTGGCGTGACTACAAACGCAGTGCAGGACGCTACGGCGCCGACCGTGACGATTTCGGCGATGCCATCGATTTCATTGGCTGGTACAACCACCAATCGTTCCGCCGCAGCGGCATTGCCAAGAACGATACTTACAATCTCTACCTGGCCTACCATGAAGGGCAGGGCGGGTTTAATCGCGGTAGCTACAAGTCTAAACAATGGCTGATAGACGTTGCGCGCAAGGTGCAGCGGCGATCAGTGACCTACACGCACCAGCTCGCCGCTTGCGAGGAATCCCTCCAGGATGACGGCTGGTTCTTCGGTTGGTTTTGATCCGTATTCCGGTGGGCTGAAATATTGACCTGAAGCCCTCGAAATCACCGCCAAGTGTCGGAATAGTAACGGGAAACCCATCTCCCGACGGGTGAAAACCGTACCCACCTGTGACACACTCCTAGCGGTCCCGCACTGTAATAGCGGGTACGGCCGAATAAGCGATAAAGATAGGGTCATATCATGCTCAAGCCTACCGACACGGCAAATCCAGAGTACTTCCATAAGGTCGTGGATTGTCAGTACGCCTGTCCTGCTCATACGCCAGTGCCGGAATACATCCGGCTGATCGCGGCAGAGCGCTACACCGATGCCTACATGGTGAATTGGGAGTCCAATGTGTTCCCGGGCGTGCTGGGCAGAACCTGTGACCGACCCTGCGAGCCTGCCTGCCGCCGGGGCAGGATTGATGAGGAGCCCGTGGCGATTTGTCGCCTGAAGCGGGTTGCTGCCGACAATAAGTCTTCCATCGCCGATCGACTGCCACCCATCCCCGAGAAAAAGAACGGTAAGCGTATTGCCTGCATCGGTGCCGGCCCTGCGTCCCTGACTGTTGCCCGGGACTTGATGCCGCTGGGCTATGACATCGACATTTACGACAACCAGATCGCAGGCGGCGGAATGATGCGCTCGCAGATCCCCTCGTTCCGACTTCCCCTCGAAGTGCTGGATGAAGAGGTGAACTACATTCTCGATATGGGTGTCACGACCTTTTTCGATGTGGAGGTCGAGAGTCTTAAGGCGATGCTGGAAAAGGACTACGACGCAATCTTCGTCGGTACCGGCGCTCCGCGCGGAAAGCTGTTGAAACTGCCGGGCCTCGACGAGGCTGGTGATGCTGTTCATATCGGTATCGATTGGCTATCCAACGTGGCGTTTGATCACACAGACAAAATCGGAAAGCGCGTGCTGGTGTTGGGCGGCGGAAATACAGCGATGGACTGCTGCCGGACGTCTAAACGGCTCGGCGGTGAGGATGTGCGTGTCGTTGTACGCAGCCCCTTCGCCGATATGAAGGCATCGCCCTGGGAAAAAGAAGATGCCATGCATGAGGGCATTCCTATCTACGACAACCATGTCCCCAAAGAGTTTGTCATCGAAGACGGCAAGATGACTGGCATGCTGTTCGAGAAGGTTGAGGCGCAGTATGACGACAACGGTAAGCGCAGCCTTGTGCCTACTGGTGAAGATCCGGTGTTTATGGAAGCCGACGATGTACTGATGGCCATTGGTCAGGAAAACGCCTTCCCATGGATTGAGCGCGACGTCGGCGTCGAGTTTGGTGAGTGGGATATGCCGGTAGTGGACCGCGTGACATTCCAGTCAACCAACGAGAAAGTGTTCTTCGGGGGCGATGCTGCTTTCGGGCCAGAGAATGTCATTACCGCGGTAGCCCAGGGGCATCAGGCAGCGGTATCTATCGACCTGTTCCTGCGTGGTGAGTCAGTGACCGACAGGCCTTCGCCGTTGACCAACCTGCTCAGCCAAAAGATGGGCGTGCACGAGTGGAGCTACGACAACGCCGTCGAGTCAGACGAGCGCTATGTTGTGCCGCTGGCACCGCTGGACAAGGCCTTGAGTGATCGCAAGCTGGAAGTCGAGCTGGGCTTCGATCAGAGCACGGGCTACAAAGAAGCCGAGCGCTGCCTCAACTGTGACGTACAGACAGTTTTCGAGGAAACACGCTGTATAGAATGTGACGCCTGTGTCGATATTTGCCCTACCGACTGCATTACCTTTACTGCGAACGGTGAAGAGGCAGGCCTGCGCAGCCGATTAACCGGTCCCGCCAATAATCTTGCGCAGGACCTCTACGTGTCAGAAGACTTGCCTACCGGACGGGTGATGGTGAAGGACGAGGATGTGTGTCTCCACTGCGGACTGTGCGCAGAGCGATGCCCCACCACAGCTTGGGATATGCAGAAGTTTCTCTACAACGTGAGCAAAGCGGGGCAAGCGGCATGAGCAGTATGAAGAGCAGCGTCACGCCGCTGGAGTCAGTGAACGAGTTTGTCATCAAGTTCGCGAACGTGAACGGCACCGGCTCGGCCAGTGCCAACAACCTGTTTGCGAAAGCCCTGTTTCGTATGGGCCTGCCTGTCAGCCCCAAAAATATCTTCCCGTCCAACATTCAGGGCCTTCCCACCTGGTATGAAGTGAGAGTGAGCGAAAAGGGATATCTGGGGCGACGCGGTGGCGTCGATATCATGCTCTCGGTTAATCCCCAGAGCATGCCGCAGGATATTCAGGAAGTAGAGGCGGGGGGGTATTTCATCTATGACAACACCAAACCGCTTGATCTGCGCCTGATTCGCAACGATGTCAATATTATTGGCATTCCGCTGACACGTATTTGCAACGAGCAGTATCAGGACCCTCGGCAGCGTCAGCTGTTCAAAAACGTTATTTATGTCGGCGCACTTGCAGCGCTGCTGGATATGGACTTCAAGGCCCTGACGGAGCTGGTCGCTGACCAGTTCAAGGGCAAAGAAAAGCTGATCACACCAAACATCCATGCGTTGGAGCTCGGGCATCAGTACGCCAGTGAAAACTTGAAGTGTCCCCTGGGTATCCGTGTTCGCTCTGCGGATGAGGTGGGCGACAAAGTCCTGCTGGACGGTAATACAGCATTGGGACTGGGCGCCATTTATGGCGGGGCATCGGTCGCAGCCTGGTATCCCATCACGCCGTCAACCTCGGTGGTCGACGCTTTTGAAAAGTATGCCAAGCGCCTGCGTATCGACGCCGGTACAGGGCGCACCAACTTCGCCATTGTTCAGGCCGAGGATGAGCTGGCCGCTATTGGGATGGTCATAGGTGCAAGCTGGAATGGCGCCCGAGCCTTTACAGCGACCAGTGGGCCCGGTGTGTCCCTCATGGCAGAGTTTCTCGGTCTGGCTTACTTTGCCGAAATTCCCACGGTGCTGTTCGATGTGCAGCGGGCTGGTCCGTCAACGGGAATGCCGACGCGAACGCAGCAGTCGGATATTCTGGCCGCAGCCTACGCATCGCACGGCGACACCAAGCAAGTGCTCCTGTTCCCATCAACACCCCGAGAGTGCTTCGATTTTGGGGCGCTATCGTTTGACCTCGCCGAGCGTTTGCAGACCCCCATTATCCTGATGACCGATCTCGACCTGGGCATGAATGACAATATGTCGGAACCACTGGAGTGGGATGACTCGCGTCGATACGACCGCGGGAAGGTGCTGTCTGCAGAGCAGTTGGACGCGCTTGATGATTTCGGTCGTTATCTGGATGTGGACGGTGATGCGATCTGCTACCGAACGATCCCCGGTACGCACCCGGACAAGGGTGTGTTCTTCACCCGGGGTACATCGCGCGATGAGTACGCCGTTTACACTGAGAAGGGTGAAGAGTACGAGAAAAATATGCTGAGGTTGCTGCGTAAGTGGGACACCATCAAGGAGCATGTGCCCAAGCCGGAGGTTACCGAAAGTGCGCAGGAGACGGACACCGCCGTCATCTACTTTGGCACCAGCGAGGAGTCGTCCCGCGAAGCACTGGACTACCTTGCCCAGGACGGGGTGCACCTCAACGCCATGCGTGTCCGGGCTTTCCCCTTCAATGATGAAGTGAAGGCGTTCATCGAGAAACATCGCGAGGTATTCGTCATCGAGCAGAATCGCGACGCACAATTGCGCACATTGCTGATGGCGGAGTTCGAGTTTGGCCCTGACAAGCTCAAGTCGGTGCTGTGCTTTGATGGCAACCCCATCAGTGCACGAAACATTCGCAAGCAGATCAAGAAACACCTGGGCGGCAATGTGCTACCACTGCATAAAACTGTTGCCGCCAGCGCAGGAGAATCCGCATGAGCTACCAGATACCGTCATTCCGCCACCCCGATCTGCCTGTCAATGATCTTGGCTATACGCGCGCGGACTACGAGGGGTCGATTTCCACCTTGTGCGCTGGATGCGGTCACGACTCTATCAGTGGCTCCATCGTCAAGGCGGTGCACGAGCTGTCTATCGCGCCACACCACATTGCCAAGTTATCCGGTATTGGCTGCTCATCGAAGGCACCCACGTATTTTTTGGGCAAGTCACACGGCTTTAACTCGGTGCACGGGCGCATGCCCTCGGTGGTCACTGGTGCCGCCATGGCCAACCGCGACCTACTGTACTTGGGTGTATCTGGTGATGGTGATACCGCCTCAATCGGGATGGGGCAGTTTGCCCACGCCGTGCGCCGAAACCTGAATATGGTTTATATCGTGATGAATAACGGCTGCTACGGCCTCACCAAGGGGCAGGATTCAGCGACCGCCGATGAAGGCTCGGCCAGTAAAAAAGGTGATCCAAACCCATTCAGCGCGATCGACCTGCCCGGGATGGCGCTACAGTTGGGCGCCACCTTCGTGGCTCGCAGTTTCTCCGGTGACAAGGAGCAACTAGTGCCCCTGATCAAGGCCGCGATCAGTCATCACGGATTTGCCCTGATCGACGTGATCTCCCCCTGTGTCACCTTCAACAACAACCCGGCCTCGACCAAGAGCTACGAGTTTGTGCGCGAGCATTCAGAGGCTACGGGCACGGTCGATTTCGTGCCCATGAAAGAAGAGATTACTACCCGATATCATGCGGGGAGTCCGCACGAGGTCACCATGCACGACGGTTCTGTAATTCACCTCAACAAAGTCGATGAGAGCCTTAATCCTTTTGATCGCGGATCGGCCATGATGACGCTGCAGCGGCATCGTGATGCGGGCCAGATTCTGACGGGCCTCATTTATATGGACCGTGATTCCCGAGATCTTCACGACGTGCTTGAAACCTCTCAGCGCCCCTTGAATACACTGGATGAATCGGATCTGTGTCCGGGCAATAAAGTGCTGCAGACCATTAACGCGAGCCTTCGTTGAGACGAATGCTTTTTGCAGCCTATTTGCCTCGAATGGCAACGTGATACATTAAGTGTCATGTTGCTGTCACAATTTCATCATCTAATACGCACCGAGCGCGTTTAGCTGAGGAAAAGTCTGCAATGCCAGATCAAACAGTCCTGATTGTTGATGATGAGTTCGCGATTCGAGACATGCTGCGCATGGCGCTGGAATTAGCTGATTTTAAGTGTCTCGAGGCTGGGGATATCCGCAGCGCACATGCAGTTATTGTGGATGAGTGCCCAGATGTAATTCTGCTGGACTGGATGCTTCCAGGTGGCAGCGGGATCGAGCTTTTGCGCCGCTTAAAACGCGATGATCTGACTAAGGACGTGCCGGTAATCATGCTCACTGCAAAAACGACTGAGGACAATGTCATTCAAGGCCTAAACGGAGGCGCGGACGATTACCTGACAAAGCCTTTTGCTCCGCGAGAACTAATAGCACGCGTCAAGGCGCTGCTTCGACGCACTCATAAGAGCGCAGACGAAGAGACTCTGCAGTTCTCTGACTTAAAGCTGGATGGAGCAAGTCAGAGAGTATTCGTTTCAGGTGAACCTCTCAACATGGGGCCGACAGAGTTCAAGTTACTGCGTTTCTTCATGTCTCACCCTGAGCGTGCATTCACACGAGGGCAGTTATTGGATCGGGTCTGGGGTGCCAATGTGTATGTTGAGGAGCGCACAGTCGATGTGCATATTCGCCGACTGCGTAAAGCCCTGATGTGCTCGGGTAGAGACTATGGCAGCTTTATTCAGACGGTGAGAGGCACGGGATATCGCTTTTCACCAAAAGGCATAGCCCACTAATTGCTGCGCGTGAAAGATGACTTGGATTGACTCTGCGATCCGCGTCTTTGCAGTTGTCTCGGTGGCGGCAATAATAGGCTCTTTCTACGGTCACGCACTATGGTCAGCTTTCGCTGCGCTCGCGGCGGTGATCGCTTTTTGGGCCTATCAATTACATGCAATTATCAAATGGCTACAGGTTCCGGAAGGTGAAGTGCCCGACACATGGGGTGTATGGAGCGATTTAGTATCGGGGATTCGAGCGATCCACCGTAGAAGCCAAACGGGGCGGGAGCGCGCCGAGGCAAGCGTTCGTTACCTGCAGGACTCTTTTGCAGCGATGCGCGAGGGCGTGGTCATGGTCGATAGCGCGGGTGCTATTACATGGCTGAATAAAGCAGCTGAGCCGATGCTGGGCTTGCGTTACCCCGATGACGCAGGGCAGGTGCTCACGAATCTGCTCCGTCATCCAAAATTTACTAGGTACTTCCTTCGTGGTGATTATGATAAGCCCCTGGAGTATCTTTCGCCGGCAGACACGCCTTGTTATCTCCGTATTGATGTGACTGGTTTTGGGGGGGGTAACAAACTGCTCTTTATTCGCGATATCAGCGCGGAAAAACGAGTCGAACAGATGCGTAAAGACTTCGTAGCTAATGTTTCACATGAGTTACGTACACCGCTCACCGTGATTAGCGGCTACATTGATACACTGTTGGCCCTCGATGGCGACATGCCTCAACGTTTTCGCCGTCCTATGGAGCAAATGAGTCTGCAAACTGCCCGCATGGAGTCCTTACTGAAGGATTTACTGTGGCTGTTTAGGATAGAGAGCGATACGAGCGAACAAAACCAAGAAAAAGTTAATGTGCGCGCTTTGATACAAGAGGTTTGCGAGGAGTTGCGAAATACCTATCCGAACAACGAAGTCGTGATGCGTCTGGATTCGGACCGCCATGTAGTCGGGGACTATCGCAAACTCTATAGCGCTTTATCAAATCTCGTTATCAATGCGATCAAGTACAGTGAGGAAAGAGGTATTGTGACTATAAACTGGCATGAGAATGCTGCGAGCATGGTGCTGAGCGTTGAGGATAACGGCATCGGAATTGATCCCAGAGTGATTCCACGTTTGACCGAGCGATTTTTTAGGGTAGATGACAGCCGAAGCACAGAGAGCGGTGGAGCAGGTCTGGGTTTGGCCATCGTCAAGCATGTTGCGGAGTCACATGACGCAAGGTTGATTATTGAAAGCAATCCCGGAGTAGGCAGTATTTTCACCTTAGAGTTTCCGATAGAAGAGGATTCATCATGCTGAAGCAAGAAGACTACCAGCAACACATATCTGCAACCTTTAATTCCGAACTGGAGTCACTTCGGAACCATATGCTCGAGATGGGCGGGAAGGTAGAGCAGCAGCTGGAACGCGCAATTGATGCAATGGTGTCTATGAATGCCGATTCCGCGAAAAAGACGATCAAGAAAGACCGTGAGGTCAATCAAATGGAGATGGCGATTGATGATGAATGCGCCACCATAATTGCCAGGCGCCAACCCACAGCGAGCGATTTACGCCTGGTGATCGCGATTATCAAGGTGAATACAGATTTGGAGCGCATCGGCGACGAGGCAGCGAGAGTGGCAAAGCAGGGCTTGCGGATGTCCGAGGATGGAAATTCTCCGAGCAATTTTGTAGAAATCCGGCATATAGGAAATCGCGTAGGCCGAATGCTGCGTCAGGCACTGGATTCCTTTGCACGACTTGATGTTGACCAGGCTTTAGCTGTCATCAAGGATGATGTAGAGGTAGATAAGGAGTATGGCAGCAGTATGCGCAGCCTTGCGACATTCATGATGCAGGATTCACGAGATATTGGCGTCATTCTCGATGAGATGTGGGCGCTTCGCAGTCTGGAACGTATCGGCGATCATGCGTGTAACATAGCTGAACACGTGGTGTATCTCGTGCGGGGTCTCGATGTACGGCATGGCCGGCTGAGTGAGCTGGACCTCGAGTCTGATCAGCTTCTGTGAGCGAAGAAGGCGAATGCAGAGCCGACTTTTTACTGTAACATTTCCGTAACAAAGGCTATTTAGACTCGCTCCGGCTGATCAGAGTGTCTGAGCAGCCACAATTTCCTAGAACCGGAGTCAAAATCACGTGAAAAATTTTGCCTTTAAAGCTTGCATCGCTGCGATCGCAATCTGCAGTTTTAATATTGCTAGCGTTGCTGCCCGCGACACAGTTAGCATTGTAGGATCCTCTACCGTTTATCCATTTGCTACAGTTGTGGCCGAGAGGTTTGGTCGAGGAACGGAATTTAATGCTCCCAAGATCGAGTCAACCGGTTCTGGCGGCGGGCTCAAACTCTTTTGCAAAGGCGTGGGCTTTAATACGCCAGATATCACGAATTCATCAAGGCGCATCAAGAAAAGCGAATTCGACGATTGCCAGGCAAACGGAGTCACCGATATTGTGGAGGTGTTGGTTGGTTTTGACGGTATTGCCATCGCTAACTCAAAGTCCTCTGTACGACTTGAACTCTCTCTTAAAGAGCTTTTTCTTGCGTTGGCCAAGGATGTACCCGGCCCCAACGGCAAATTAATACCCAATCCAAACGTGAATTGGAGCGACATCAATCCCCAGCTTCCAGCCCAGCGCATTGAGGTGCTTGGACCACCGCCGACCTCTGGCACTCGGGATGCGTTTGCCGAACTCGCTCTGGGCGGCGGCGCTAAAGCTATTCCTGAGTTTAAAGCACTGCGTGATTTGTCATCGGAGAATGTAGACGCTATCCGGAAAGCAATGGAAGCCCTGGGGCTTCAGGTCGGCATTTACGAGGCGCTTGCAGAGAAAAAGGGTAAAGCACCGTCAGGAAAAGATCTGTTTAACGCGCTCGCACATGCCGTGAGAGAAGACGGTGTGTATATCGAGGCAGGAGAAAATGATAACCTTATTGTGCAGAAGTTGGAGGCCAACCCTAACGCCGTCGGAGTCTTTGGCTACAGCTTCCTCGAGGAAAATGCTGATAAGGTACAAGGCTCGTTGATCGGCGGTATTGAGCCAACGTTCGAAACGATAGCTGACGGCGACTATCCTGTCTCACGTCCGTTGTACTTCTACATTAAGGCTGCTCATGTAGGAAAAGTCCCCGGAATTCAGGAGTACGCTGTAGAGTTCACTTCGGATAAGGCCATGGATGAAGATGGTTATCTCCCTGAGCGAGGCTTAATTCCGCTTTCTGAAGAGCCACTCAAAAAAATCCAGGATGACGTCAAGAATCTGACAGCGATGAGTATGTAGCGGACGATCGATAGCCCCAACATCGCGTAAAAAGCAATGCGGCGATTTATCGCCGCATTGTCGTATGTGACGGAAGCGTAACAGGAATTTTCTGACCCTAATTACAATGCAAACAACGACCATCATACTTTTGCTAACAGCAGTTTGCCTGCTCTACTTCGTAGTAGGGCGCCAGCGATCACGTTTGCTGGGGCTTGCCAATGGTGGCATTCCAACACTGCATTCGCTGCCGAAACACTACGGCTATCTCGTGGTAGCGTGGGCGGCGATGCCGGCAGTGCTTGTACTTTTGTTTTGGCTATTAGGCGAGGCAAGCATCCTCAAGCACCTCGTGATCAACGGTTTGCCAGCCAATGTGCGCAGCCTGCCGGAAAGTGAGCTTGGCTTTTACTACAACCAGATTCTTGGGCTAGCCAGCGGTGCGCTGGATGCATCTATGCTTGCGAGCGAGCAGGTGGCAGCAGCCGAAACCTACCGAGATTGGTCTGTCAGGATAGGCAATTACAAGGCCATCAGTATCCTCGCTCTTGCACTTCTGACCGGCGGCGTGGGGCTCCGACGGATCACGGCGACCTTGCGCGCCAGAAACCAGGTGGAGCGTGTGATCACGTGGATTTTGTTCGGCTGCTCGTTCATCGCAGTACTTACTACGCTAGGGATTGTGTTGTCTGTACTTTTCGAAGCAGTGCGCTTTTTTAGAGTGATTCCTATTGCGGATTTTCTCTTAGGGGTCGAATGGAGCCCGCAGATGGCCATCCGGGCAGATCAGGTAGCAGCTGCGGGTTCTTTTGGTTTTATCCCTCTACTGACAGGTACTTTGCTGATATCCGCTGTTGCAATGGCTATTGCAGTCCCGATAGGACTGATGTCAGCAATATATCTGTCTGAGTATGCTTCGCGGCAGTTTCGTTCTGTGAGTAAACCCATACTAGAGATACTCGCGGGAATTCCGACTGTGGTTTATGGTTTTTTCGCTGCATTGACTGTGGCACCTTTCGTGCGAGAAATTGGCGAGAAAATTGGACTAACCGTCGCCTCGGAAAGTGCGCTCGCGGCGGGTATCGTCATGGGGATAATGATTGTTCCATTCGTGATGTCTCTGTCAGATGACATCATTAATGCGGTGCCAGACAGCCTAAGGGAGGCGTCTCTTGGCATGGGCGCCACCATGAACGAGACTATTAGAAAAGTCATATTTCCCGCGGCACTTCCCGGTATCGTAGGCGGCATACTACTTGCTGTGTCACGCGCTATCGGTGAAACGATGATCGTTGTTATGGCGGCGGGCCTCTCGGCAAAACTTACAGCTAATCCACTAGAGGCTGTTACCACGATCACTGTTCAGATTGTGACATTGCTGGTAGGGGATCAGGAGTTTGACAGTCCCAAAACACTGGCAGCTTTTGCTCTTGGCCTAGTGTTGTTCTTCGTAACACTTCTGTTAAACGTTATCGCCCTGTACGTGGTTCGTAAATACAGAGAACAATATGAGTAGCACTAAGACCAATACGCATACTGCCGCGATCAGGGCCTCACTCAAAAAGCGCTACGCCCGCGAGAAGCGGTTTCGTTGGTATGGCCAGCTGGCTGTGATGTCCGGGTTCGTTTTTCTGCTTGTTCTGATGGCTGATATCGTCACCAAGGGAATTCCGGCGTTTACACAAAATTACATACAACTGGACATACACTTTGATCCAAACGTCTTGGAACTTTCTCCCGGTTCGGATCCAGACTTAATAAGGCGCGCCGATTTTTCTCGCGTGCTCAAGGCATCTCTGCGCGAACAGTTTCCAGATGCCTCGAGCAGAAAAGATAAACGGATGTTATATCGAATCGTGAGCGTAGGTGCAGAATTCGAACTGAGAGATGAAGTACTTGAAAACCCCTCTCTCATAGGCGCCAACGCCAAAATGTGGTTGCAGGCTCATTCTCAGTCTAATGCCTACTTAAAGGGCCAGGTCAGTCGTTCATTGGCAGAGAGCGACAGGAAGCTGAAAGACCGGCAAATGGACTGGCTTGATGAGCTGGTTGAAAGCGGGAGGGTAGAATCTCGATTCAACACCGTATTTTTTACAGCGGGGGATTCGCGAGAGCCCGAGTTGGCCGGTATTCGTGCAGCGCTAACAGGGTCTTTTTACACGCTTGTAGTGACTTTCCTGCTTGCTTTTCCAGTGGGTGTATTGGCAGCAATCTATCTTGAAGAATTTGCGCCTCGCAACCGGTTCACCGACCTTATTGAAATCAACATCAATAACCTTGCGGCTGTGCCCTCTATTGTTTTCGGTCTCTTAGGCCTCGCTGTTTTCATTAACTTCTTCGAGCTCCCCAGGTCCGCTCCGTTGGTAGGTGGCGTTGTCCTTGCGCTGATGACGCTTCCTACGATTATTATCACCTCTAGAGCTTCAATTCAGTCTGTATCTCCATCAATCAGGGAAGCTGCGATGGGTGTAGGTGCGTCGAAAATTCAGACTGTTTTTCATCATGTGCTCCCTGTGGCTATGCCGGGAATTTTGACCGGATCAATCATTGGTATGGCGCAGGCACTGGGCGAAACAGCTCCGCTGCTCATGATTGGCATGGTTGCTTTTATCATGGAAATACCCGGAGGAGTAACTGATCCATCCACAGTTCTGCCGGTGCAGATTTTTTTATGGGCTGATAGCCCGGAGCGCGGGTTCACAGAAAAGACTTCTGCAGCGATCATGGTGTTGATAGGGTTTTTGGTAGTAATGAATGCCTTTGCAATTTTTTTGCGCAGACGGTTTGAGCTTAAGTAGTGCGCAAGACGTTTTCGGATATATACGTTCCTGACTGTATGGGGTGCCTGTGAAAAACAAGTTACTTAAAAGCTCTGCTGACGAAGAGACGGTTACTTCTAGTCAAGGTGACCTGCTAATGAAAGAAGAATCGAATGCTGGGTCGCACAAAACAACGGGTGAACCTTTTGTAGCTAATCCTAAGATGTCCGCAAGAGAGGTCAATGTTTATTACGGTGACAAGCAGGCTATCAAGAATGTTGGGTTGGACATAGCGAGCAACGAGGTTGTCGCAATGATTGGCCCCTCTGGTTGCGGTAAATCAACCTTTCTTAGAACGCTGAACCGGATGAACGACATAATTCCGCAGTGTCACGTGAAAGGTGAGATATCACTCGACGGGGAGAATATCTACGCGAGCTCTCAGGACACGGTACTGCTACGTGCACGCGTAGGCATGGTGTTTCAAAAGCCAAATCCATTCCCTAAGTCGATCTATGAAAATGTGGCCTACGGTCCCAAGATCCACGGCCTTGCACAAAACAAAGCCGAGTTGGACGAAATTGTGGAGAAAAGCCTGCAAAGGGCGGGGCTGTTGGCTGAGGTTAAGGATATGCTTGATAAGCCGGGCACCGGTTTGTCAGGCGGGCAACAACAAAGGCTCTGCATCGCGCGAGCCATTGCGGTAAGGCCGGAAGTGATATTGATGGATGAGCCTTGCTCAGCACTTGACCCCATTGCCACTGCGCGTATTGAAGAGCTGATTGACGAGCTTAAGGCTAAGTACACGATCGCAATCGTCACACACTCGATGCAACAAGCTGCGCGTGTGTCCCAGCGCACGGCCTATTTTCACCTTGGTCGATTGGTAGAGGTCGGAGATACCAAGGAAGTCTTCACCAATCCAAAACATCAGCTCACGGAAAACTACATAACGGGACGCTTCGGTTAATGAGTTAGCGCCTCGCATAGGTTTTGCGCTTCGTTGGGTTCGGTGTCGACCTTCGATTTCATAGACACAGTTCCTCTATGCGGCGTCGCGCCCTTATTGAGTTATTCTCTGCCGTAGATATCTTTTTTTGTCCGCCCTCTTGTTGAGCCACTTTCTCGCTACAGATTCATCGCCTCAGCTGTTTGTAAAAGCAAGCTCTTCATCATCCGGTGGCGTTCTAATCAATATTTGGTCGCAGTGAAGCTATGACAAATGCAATAAAACTGTCATAAATGTAATAAATTTGTCACATACCGCCCCTAGACTCGCAGCAGTGGGAGGAAGCTGCCCACTAAAACCTCAAGTACAAGGGTAGAGTCGATGAAGAAAGTTTTGTCTATTGCAGTTGCTGGATGTGCATTGGCCAGCGCAGGCACGTCTGCGGCCGTATCGGAATCCGAGTGGAATGCCTTCAAGGTGCAATTCCAGCAGATGCAAGAACGCATCAGTGCACTCGAAGCAGAAAATCAAGCGCTTCGGGACGAGAGTACATTAGTCAAAGTTGAAGATCTATCAGCATTGCAGAATGATGTAGCGAGCTTGAAGGCATCAGAGCAGTCCAGTTCCTGGACTGACACAATCTCTCTTAAAGGCGATTTTCGCTATCGATTTGAAGACATCCGCGATGATGACAGTGACCGGGAGCGCAATCGAGTACGTGCTCGAGCCGCAATCGTTGCGAAACCTAGTGCTGATGTTGAGGCGGGTCTCGGCTTTGCGACCGGCGGTGATGACCCAGTATCAACTAACCAGACTCTGGGCGGTGGTGGCTCAACTAAGGATGTGAGGCTTGATCTAGCATATTTGACTTGGTCAGGCTTGGAAAACACTTTCATCACGGCGGGCAAGTACAGCAATCCGTTGTACCGTGTACAGAAGAGCGGGCTTATTTGGGACGGTGATTTTAGGCCTGAGGGACTGGTTTTAGGCTGGAGTAAAGACTCTCTCTTTGCCACCGCGACCTACAGCTTCTTGGAGAGCGATAGTAAGCGAGGAAACAATGCTCTATGGGGTGCGCAGGTTGGAGCCAAGCTCGCCCTAACAGAGTCGCTAACATTGACAGCGGCAGCGAAGTATCTGGAGATACCTAGCAAAGGAACAGGCGCTATATTCGATGATGACTTTTTTGGCAATTCTTCCATCGAAGAGGGTGGTGAACTCGTTTATGCCTTCGACTACAACGTTGTGAATGCGTCGCTGGATCTTGGGTTCGATGTGCTAAGCATGCCAGTGAATGTCTACGCAGATTACATCGAAAATACTGACGCTGACGACCTCGATACGGGCTATCTCGCTGGCGTAAAGGTGGGTAAAGCGAGCAAAGCTAATACGTGGCAGTTCCAATATCAGTATCAGATGCTTGAGGCTGATGCCACGCTTGGACTTATTACTGATTCCGATTTCGCAGGTGGTGGAACTGACGGCGAGGGCCACAAATTCTCCGTCAAATACGCGATTGATAATCGCTGGTACGTTGGTGCGACGTACTTCGATACTCAGCGAGGGGTTGATCTAGGCCGCGATTCTGATTATCGGCGTCTGATGATCGATACGGGCGTTAAGTACTGATTGAGCCATCGGTTTAACCGAGCCCACAACCGATGATGTAACATTTGCATCGCCAGGTAGCTTAGTTAGAATAACGCCCGGCCATAGCTCTACGGTCGTACTGCGTCCCCTTCGTCTAGTGGCCTAGGACACCGCCCTTTCACGGCGGGAACAGGGGTTCGAACCCCCTAGGGGACGCCATATTTTGACAGACAAACCCGGCCAAGCGCCGGGTTTGTTGTTATAGGGAGTCGTGGCTATGAGCCGCTTCTGGAGTAAGATTACCCACGCATTGACACCCTATGTGCCCGGGGAGCAGCCGCAGCACGCGCAGTTGGTTAAACTGAACACCAATGAGTGCCCGTACCCGCCGTCGCCCCGTGTGATGGATGCTATACAGGCGATATCGGATGACTCGCTCAGGCGATATCCCGATCCGTCCTCTCTGGCCTTACGTGAGACAATCGCTGCTAATCAAGGTCTTGGTATCGACAACGTGTTTGTGGGCAACGGATCCGATGAGGTGTTGGCTCATGCCTTTCAGGGGTTGCTGGCGCACGAAGAGCCGCTGCTGTTTCCGGACATCAGTTACAGCTTTTATCCGGTCTGGTGCCAGCTGTATGGCCTGGCATCGCGAACCATTCCTCTGGCGGCAGATTTTAGTCTGGACTTGGATGACTATCGGGCGGGTCGGGGCGCCGTAATCATCCCTAACCCGAACGCACCCACAGGATTGGCTTTACCGCTGGCCTCGATTCGCCAGTTGCTGGATCAAAATCCTGACGCAGTGGTGGTGATTGATGAAGCCTATGTGGATTACGGCGCGGAGTCTGCAGCGGCACTGGTGCCTGAGTATGAAAACTTGCTGGTTGTGCAAACCCTGTCAAAGTCTCGCGCCCTGGCGGGTCTGCGGGTGGGTTTTGCCCTGGGCAACTCGGCGCTTATAGAGGGCCTCACGCGGGTTAAGGATTCGTTCAACTCCTATCCACTGGACGCATTGGCTCAAGCTGCCGCACGTGCGGCGGTGGAGGACGTTGATTACTTCGACGAATGCCGGCAGCAAGTGATGGCAACAAGGGCGTCCCTAAGCACTGCGTTGACGGGTTTGGGCTTTGAAGTGCTGCCCTCACAGGCGAACTTTGTCTTTGCCCGGCACCCGGAGCACGATGCTGCGAAACTGTTTGCGGGTCTGCGGCAGCAGGGCGTTATCGTGCGTCACTGGAATAAGCCACGCATAGATCAGTATTTGCGAATCAGCATTGGCACCGAGTCACAGACGCAGCGATTGTTAGAAGTGCTGACGCAGCTACTCTGAGAGCCTGCTCCCGCGTTTGTCTCAGATTGCTGCAGGGAATGGGGAGGCCGTGCTCAATATCCCACGGCCCTTGCTCATCAACGCTTGCGCAATATCACGCTGCCAATGCTGTAACCGGCTCCGAAGGAGCACAGAACGCCGATGTCGCCGCTGGCAAAGTCTTCGCGGTGTTTGTGGAACGCGATAACCGAACCTGCTGAGCTTGTATTGGCGTACTCATCGAGAATGGTGGGCGCTTCTTCCGCCGTGGCATCTCTGCCGAGAACCCGCCGTGAAATGAGCTGATTCATGTTCAGGTTGGCCTGATGTAGCCACAGCCGTTTAAGTGCCTGAGCATCGATCCCGGTCGCGTCCAGGCGTTCGCTGATCTGCGCGGCCACTGCCGGGCAGACTTCCTTAAAGACCTTGCGACCTTCCTGCACGAACAGCTTGTCGGCCTTACCGATGCCGGATTCATCACCGCGGTTGAGGAAGCCAAAGTTATTGCGAATATTGTTGGAGAAGATGGTCTGGAGGCGACTGTCCAGAATTTCGTATTGATCGCTGGAGGTGGCAGATGAGGCTTTCTCCAAAACGACGGCGGTGCATACATCACCGAAGATAAAATGGGAATCGCGGTCGCGGAAGTTTAGGTGTCCACTGCAAATCTCAGGGTTCAGCATCAGTACGCAGTCAGCGCTGCCATTGGCGATGGCGTCACGGGCCTGCTGTATGCCGAACGTTGCGGAGGAGCAAGCGACATTCATGTCAAAGGCAAAACCCTTGATACCCAGTGCATCCTGGATTTCCACAGCCATGGCCGGGTAGGCGCGCTGCATATTGGAAGCAGCGACAATAACGGCATCAATATTATCGGCCGTCTTGTTCGCCTGAGCCAGCGCTTCCCGCGCTGCGGTGATGGCCATTTCGCACATCACCGACGGCTCGTCGTTGGTGCGCTCTGGGATGTTCGGCGTCATGCGAGTGGGGTCCAGAATGCCGGACTTGTCTACAACAAACCGAGACTTGATGCCTGAAGCCTTCTCGATGAATTCCACAGAAGAATGCTGCAGGGCTGGCATGTCACCGGCGGCAATTTCATCTGCGTGCTCGACGTTATGCAGGTCGACATAGGCGTTGAAAGCCTCAACCAGTTCGGCGTTGGAAATGGCGTTTGGCGGCGTGTAGAGCCCGGTGCCACTGATGACGATGTCGGTCATTGCGGGTTGTTTCCTGTTCCCGTTATAGCTCGGCGTATTCTACCTACAAAAAAGGCCGCTAGGCGGCCTTTTCAGAGGGTTTGGCACTAGTGCCGTTAGCGATCGTCCAGAGCGACGAAGTCGCGCTGTGTGTGACCGGTGTAGAGCTGGCGTGGGCGGCCGATGCGGTAGCTGCCGGAAATCATTTCGTTCCAGTGGGCAATCCATCCAACGGTGCGGCCCACAGCGAAGATCACGGTGAACATGCTGGTTGGGATGCCGATGGCCTTGAGGATAATGCCAGAGTAGAAGTCCACGTTGGGGTAGAGCTTCTTCTGGATGAAGTACTCGTCTTCCAGCGCGATCTCTTCCAAGCGCTTGGCGATCTTAAGCAGCGGATCGTCTTCGAGGCCTAGCTCTGCGAGTACTTCGTCGGCCGCTTCTTTCATCACCTTCGCACGCGGGTCGAAGTTTTTATAAACGCGGTGCCCGAAGCCCATCAGTCGGAAGGGGTCTTCCTTATCTTTCGCGCGGGCTACGAACTCGTCGATACGAGAGACGTCACCGATCTCTTCCAGCATCTCCAATACGGCTTCGTTGGCACCGCCATGGGAGGGGCCCCACAGTGCGGCGATGCCGGCAGCGATACAGGCGAAGGGGTTGGCGCCAGATGAACCGGCCAGCCTGACGGTTGAGGTGGATGCGTTCTGCTCATGATCGGCATGCAGCAGGAAGATGCGATCCATGGCTTTGGCGAGCACGGGGCTTACATTGCTGGGCTCGCAGGGGTTGCCAAACATCATGTGCAGGAAGTTTTCTGCGTAGCCCATATTGTTGTCCGGGTACATGAATGGCTGGCCGATAGAGAACTTGTAGCTCATGGCAGCCAGCGTTGGCATTTTCGCGATGAGTCGGAACGCGGCTACCTGGCGGTGGTGCTCATCAGAGATGTCCAGCGAGTCGTGGTAAAAGGCCGACAGCGCACCAACGACGCCACACATAATGGCCATGGGATGGGCATCACGGCGGAACCCGTTGAAGAAGGTGCGGATCTGCTCGTGCACCATCGTGTGATTATGGACCGTTTCTACAAAGGTTTTCTTTTGCTCTGCGCTTGGCAACTCTCCGTAAAGGAGCAGATAGCAGGTTTCCAGGTAGTCCGATTTTTCAGCCAGCTGTTCAATCGGGTAACCGCGGTGTAACAGAACGCCTTTGCCACCATCGATGTAGGTGATTTGGGATTCGCAGGAAGCGGTGGAAACGAAGCCCGGGTCGTAGGTGAACATGCCTTTGGCAGTGAGTCCGCCTACATCGACCACGTCGGGTCCAAGATTGCCGGAGTAGATCGGCAGCTCAATAGCCTCATCCAGGCCATCGACGTGAAGGGTCGCTTTTTTGTCGCTCATTACGTGTTCCTGAGTCGTACTTCGGAGGGGACGACAACTATAAGGTCTACGTCGGTGTTGTCAATTGATCTGGCTCCAAACAGCGCTATTTGTAAGTGTATTGTTGCGATTGGCGCCGATCACGTTTGGCGAAAATCGAAGACGATCGAGGCAGTTGGGTTGGGGCGGCCAAACCTCACCTGACGTTTGTAATTGTGCGCGCAAGTGCCTATAATTTCGCGCGTTTCAGAGCCTGTAGGCACCGAAAGTTGGCCTGAAGCCGGCATAGCCGACCTTATTATCTGCCCTCGGGCGTCAAACCATGGTATCTGCATCGTGAAAGACAATCGTCCTGTCAATCTGGACATCGGCAGCATGAAACTGCCGATAACCGCATACGCATCAATCACGCACCGAGTCTCTGGTGTATTCCTTTTTGTCGGCGTCGGGCTTCTCATCTGGATGCTTGATGCCAGCCTCAGCAGTCCCGAAAGCTTCGCGTCGCTAGCAAACACCTTAACCTCTGTGCCCGTAAAGTTGCTGCTGTGGGCAGTGCTGGCAGGGGCTGCTTATCACTCGGTGGCGGGCATCAAGCACCTGATTATGGACTTTGGTATCGGCGAGAGCCTTGAAGGCGGCGTCATGGGTGCACGCATCGTGATTGCGAGCGCGGTTGTACTCACTCTTCTTGCGGGGGCATGGATATGGTAACGGCAGTCACTAGTTTTGGTCGCTCAGGCCTGTCCGATTGGTTGGTGCAGCGTGTCAGCGCCGTTATCCTTCTGGCGTATTTCATTACTTTGGGTGTCAGCATCGGCGACGGCGTGACTTACGCCGAGTGGAAGGCCCTGTTTGAGCAGACCTGGATGCGCGTATTCAGCGTCATGGCGGTCTTATCGCTGGCGGCTCACGCGTGGATCGGCATCTGGGCTGTGCTCACCGACTACCTCACAGAGCGCATGATGGGCGCCAAGGGCAATGTCTTACGATTTGTTTGCCAGATTCTCAGTAGCCTGGCGATCTTTGTTTATGTGATCTGGACTATCCAGATCCTCTGGAGTTAATGAGGCATGACAGCAATGCGAACCATCTCCTTTGACGGTGTAATTGTTGGCGGCGGCGGTGCAGGTATGCGCGCTGCGTTGCAGCTGGCGCAGTCCGGCTACAAGACTGCGGTGATCACCAAGGTCTTCCCGACACGCTCTCACACCGTGTCCGCTCAGGGCGGTATCACCTGCGCTATCGCCAGCGCAGATCCCAACGACGATTGGCGGTGGCATATGTATGACACCGTCAAGGGTTCCGATTACATCGGTGACCAGGACGCCATTGAATATATGTGTAGCGTGGGCCCCGAAGCGATCTTCGAGCTTGAGCATATGGGATTACCGTTCTCGCGTACCGAAGAAGGCCGCATTTACCAGCGTCCCTTTGGCGGGCAGTCCAAGAATTTCGGGGAGGGCGGTCAGGCTGCCCGTACCTGCGCAGCCGCGGACCGAACCGGTCACGCCCTGCTGCATACGCTTTACCAGAACAACATGAAGAACAACACAGTGTTCTTCAATGAGTGGTTTGCAACTGACCTGGTGAAAAACCAGGATGGTGCGGTTGTCGGCGTAATCGCGATCTGCATCGAGACGGGCGAAACGGTCTTCGTGAAGTCCAAAGCAACCGTGTTTGCCACCGGTGGTGCGGGGCGTATCTATGCATCAACCACCAACGCGCACATCAATACCGGTGACGGTATTGGCATGGCGCTGCGCGCGGGCTTCCCCGTGCAGGATATTGAGATGTGGCAGTTCCACCCCACGGGCATCCACGGTGCCGGCACGCTGGTGACCGAGGGTTGCCGGGGCGAGGGTGGATACCTCATTAATAAGGACGGTGAGCGTTTCATGGAGCGTTATGCGCCCAACGCAAAAGATCTGGCAGGCCGTGATGTCGTTGCCCGCTCGATGGTGCTGGAGATCTTAGAAGGCCGCGGCTGTGGCCCCGAGGGTGACCACGTATTCCTGAAGTTGGATCATCTTGGCGAGGAAGTGCTGGAGAGCCGCTTGCCAGGTATCTGTGAGCTGTCACGCACCTTCGCGCACGCCGATCCCGTGAAGGAGCCCATTCCAGTGGTGCCAACCTGTCACTACATGATGGGTGGTATCCCCACTAACGTGCACGGGCAGGCTCTGACCGTTGATGCGCAGGGTAATGACCACATCATCCCCGGTCTGTATGCCTGCGGTGAGGCGGCTTGTGTGTCCGTTCATGGCGCCAACCGGCTTGGCGGTAACTCCTTGCTGGACCTGGTGGTCTTCGGGCGGGCCTCTGGCCTGTTCATCGAAGAGGCACTGCGTGAAGGTATTGAAATGCGTGACGCGTCAGACACTGATCTCGAAGAGGCCAACCAGCGTTTGCAGTCACTTAACACAAGCGAAGGTGGTGAGAAAGTCGCCGATCTGCGTAAAGAACTGCAAAACACCATGCAAAACCACTTTGGCGTATTCCGCAACGGTGAGTTTATGCAGGAAGGCATCAAGAAGCTGGCAGACCTGCGCGGGCGGGTAGAGAACTGCCGACTGGATGACAAGAGCGGCGCGTTCAATACGGCGCGTATCGAAGCTCTGGAACTGCAGAACCTGTTCGAGGTGGCGGAAGCTACGGCGATCACTGCAGAGGGTCGCAAAGAAAGTCGTGGTGCCCATGCGCGCGAAGACTTCCAGGAGCGCGACGACGAAAACTGGCTGTGTCACTCCATGTACTACCCCGCGGACAAGCGCGTGGGCAAGCGCGATGTGAACTTCACGCCGCGCACCGTCGATACCTTTGAACCGAAAATTCGGACTTACTAAGAGGCACTCATTGATGTTGCAAGTCAGTATCTATCGCTATAACCCGGAGACTGATGCCGAACCCCGTATGGAAGACTTCCAGGTCGACACCGGCGGTAAGGACGTAATGGTTCTCGATGTGCTGGAGATGGTTAAGGCACAACAGGACAGCAGTGTTACCTATCGTCGTTCCTGCCGCGAAGGCGTCTGTGGCTCTGACGGCTTGAACATGAACGGTAAGAACGGACTGGCCTGCATCACGCCGTTGTCCGATGCTGTGAAGAACAACAAGCTGGTTATCCGCCCGCTACCGGGCCTTCCGGTGATCCGTGACCTGGTCGTGGATATGAGCCTCTTCTACGCCCAGTATGAGAAAGTTCAGCCGTACCTGCAGAACAACACTCCCGCACCGGCGATCGAGCGTTTGCAGACGCCGGAGGATCGCGCCAAGTTAGATGGACTTTATGAGTGCATCCTGTGTGCGTGTTGCTCAACCAGCTGTCCGTCTTTCTGGTGGAACCCCGATCGCTTTATTGGCCCCGCTGGTCTGTTGCAATCTTACAGATTCCTGGCAGACAGCCGCGACCTGGCCACTGATGAGCGCCTGGCCAAGCTGGATGACCCGTTCAGCGTATTCCGCTGTCACGGCATCCAAAACTGTGTGAACGTCTGCCCCAAGGGCTTGAACCCCACACGGGCGATCGGCCATATCAGGAATATGCTGCTTTCACGCGCGACCTGACCTTAAGTTAGGTCTGCAAGCTGCTGAAATATAAGCAGTTTTGTGAGTTTCGCCTTACCCGGGTGATGCTCACACAAAAAGGTAATTATTAGCGCCTCGGTCGGCTTAGCCCCGCACCGGGGCGCTGCTACACTGTAGTGAGTCCGGCCAAAAGCCGGTGGCCGTTACCCAACCCGGAATAGGGCACAATGCAAGAGAGCACGATGGAACTCCTTCGTAAGAGTTCCCATATTGCTGGTGGCAATGCCACCTACGTTGAAGACCTTTACGAACAGTATCTAGTCGACCCCAATGCCGTTCCAGAGCAGTGGCGCGACTATTTCGATAAGCTGCCTCTGGTCGAAACCGAAATTACCCAGATTCAGGACGTTCCGCACTCCACCATTCGAGAGCGTTTCGCGCAGATCAGCAAACTGCGCGTGCGCACAGACGCAACGGTTGCACACGACTCGCAGGCGACAGAATACGAGCGTAAGCAGGTCAGGGTGGTTCAGCTGATTTCTGCCTATCGCCAGCGTGGACACCAGAAAGCCAAGTTAGACCCGCTAAACCTCGCTGTTCGGGAGCATGTGCCTGACCTTGAACTGGGTTTCCATGAGCTCTCGGGTGCCGACATGGACACCGTATTCCAGGTGGGCAGCCTGCATATCGGCAAAGCGGATGCCTCGCTGGGCGAGATTGTTGAAGCCCTTGAGCGCACCTATTGCCATACGGTAGGCGCAGAGTTCATGCACATCACCGATACCTCCCAGCGCCATTGGGTGATGTCTCGCATGGAGTCGGTGCGCAGTGCCCCCGATTACAGCAACGATGTGCGCACTCAGTTGTTGCGGCGGCTCATCAAAGCCGAGGGGCTGGAAAAGTCACTGGGCTCCAAGTACCCCGGAACAAAGCGCTTTGGGCTGGAGGGCGGCGAAAGCCTCATCCCCATGCTCGCCGAAATGGTGCAGCGCTGTGGCTCTTACGGAGCCAAGGAAATGGTTATCGGCATGGCCCACCGCGGGCGCCTCAACGTGCTGGTGAACATTTTCGGCAAGAATCCGGGTGATCTGTTTGCCGAGTTTGAGGGCAGGGCGCAGTACGACAGCTCTGGCGACGTGAAGTACCACCAGGGCTTTTCGTCCAATATCATGACGCCGGGCGGCGAACTGCACCTGGCCCTGGCGTTTAATCCCTCGCACCTTGAAATTGTATCTCCGGTAGTAGAAGGCTCCGTGCGCGCACGTCAGGATCGGCGCAAGGACATTCTGGGGTCCGCCGTTGTGCCTATCGTGATTCACGGTGACGCCGCTTTTGCCGGCCAGGGCGTGGTCATGGAGACATTCCAAATGTCACAGACCCGCGCTTACGGGACTGGCGGCACGGTGCATATCGTCATCAACAACCAGGTGGGCTTTACCACCAGTAAGCGCGAGGATGCGCGTTCCACCGAGTACTGCACCGACGTCGCCAAGATGGTTCAGGCCCCGATCTTCCACGTCAACGCGGATGATCCGGAAGCGGTGTTATTCGTCACTCAGATGGCGGTCGATTTCCGCAATGAGTTCAAGAAAGACGTAGTCATCGATCTGATTTGCTACCGTCGCCGTGGGCACAACGAGGCCGACGAGCCTTCGACGACACAGCCGGCCATGTACCAGGCGATCCGCAAGCACAAGACAACGCGGGACTTGTATGCAGAGCACCTGATCAATCAGGGCGTGATCACCGCCGAGGCGGACCAGCTTCTGGTTGACGGCTATCGGGATTCCCTGGATCGCGACGAGCCACTGGTGAGTAGCCTGGTGTCAGAACCGGATCCCTCCAGCTTTGTTGATTGGTCGCCGTACCTCAATCATGCCTGGGATATGGATTGCGACACGCGTATGGCCTTGCCGGCCCTGCAGGCACTTGCCCGCGACACCAATACGCCGCCGGAAGGGTTCCCCATCCACAGGCAGGTGGCGAAAATTCTCGAGGATCGCCGCAAAATGGCCGCCGGCGCGCAGCCGGTGAATTGGGGTATGGCGGAGACCCTGGCCTATGCGACCCTGTTGGAAGATGGCCATCCTGTGCGAATCACAGGCCAGGACGTCGGCCGCGGCACGTTCTCGCACCGCCATGCAGTGCTTCACAATCAAAGCGAAGAGAGCAGCTACATCCCACTGCAGCACGTGAGCGACGATCAGGCGCCTTTTGTCATCCTCGACTCGCTGTTGTCGGAAGAGGCGGTGCTGGCCTTCGAATATGGCTACGCGACAACCTCACCCAAAGGCCTCGTTATCTGGGAAGCCCAATTCGGTGATTTCTGTAATGGCGCACAGGTTGTTATCGACCAGTTCATTACCTCGGGCGAGCACAAGTGGGGGCGCCTGTGCGGCCTGACAATGTTGCTGCCACACGGCTACGAAGGGCAGGGCCCAGAACACTCATCGGCCCGGCTTGAGCGCTTCATGCAGCTTTGCGCCGAACACAATATCCAGGTCTGTGTGCCGAGTACGCCAGCGCAGGTGTATCACATGCTCAGGCGTCAGGCGCTACGTCCTCTGCGCAAGCCACTGGTTGTCATGTCGCCAAAGAGCTTGCTGCGTCATAAAGAAGCGGTATCGACGCTTGAGGAATTGGCCGAGGGCCGATTCCACAACGTGCTCGACGAGGCAGAACCACTGGATAAGTCCAAGGTGAAGCGCGTCGTTCTGTGCGCGGGCAAGGTCTATTATGACTTGCTGGCGGCGCGTCGGGAGCGCGAGATAGACGACATCGCGCTGCTGCGCCTCGAGCAGCTATATCCGTTCCCGGAGCACGAGCTGCAGGCGGTGCTGGCGGAGTACCCCAATCTTGAGGATGCGGTCTGGTGCCAGGAAGAGCCCATGAATCAGGGTGCCTGGTACGCCAGTCAGCACCATATGCGTCGCGTCATTCACCGTCACAAGGTGGATGTCTATCTGCGTTACGTAGGCCGTGAAGCGTCAGCCGCCCCCGCGGCGGGCTACATGGCGCTACACCTGGAACAACAACAAGCATTTATCGATGAAGCCCTGGGCGATATGCCCTGGGGAAATTGATTGAACCGGCATTTCACTAAGGAATAGAAATGGCTATTGATATCAAAGCGCCCACCTTCCCTGAGTCAGTTGCAGACGGCGAAGTGGCCGTTTGGCACAAGAAAGAGGGCGATTCGGTCACCCGCGATGAGCTGTTGGTAGAGATCGAGACTGACAAGGTTGTGATGGAAGTGGTTGCCCCGGAAAGCGGCGTGATCACCAAGATCACCGCCCAGGAAGGCGAGACGGTCGCTAGCGAGGCCCCCCTGGCGGTGCTGGAACCGGGCGCTGTGGCAGATACGGCGCCCACCACCGACACGGAAGAGGCAGCTGCACCGGCCGCAGATGGAGCCGCCGGTGGTGATGCCGCTGGCATTGCGGGACCTGCGGCGCGCCAGATGATCGAGGAAAACAAACTCGATCCATCCGCCATCGCCGGTACCGGCAAAGGCGGACGTATTACCAAAGAAGATGTCGTGAAGCACATGAAGTCTGGCGCCACCGCTGCACCAGCACCTGCACCAGCATCAACTCCGGCCGCTGCGACGCCGCCTGCGCAGCCTACCGGAGAGCGTATCGAGAAACGTGTGCCCATGACGCGCATGCGCGCACGGATCGCTGAGCGACTGCTGGACGCTTCTCAGGAAACGGCCATGCTGACCACCTTCAACGAGGTGAACATGGCGCCGGTGATGGAGCTTCGTCGCAAGTACAAGGATCAGTTTGAGAAAACCCACAACGGCACTCGCCTGGGTTTCATGGGCTTTTTCGTGAAGGCGGCCTGTGAGGCCCTGAAGCGCTTCCCCGAGGTGAACGCGTCCATCGACGACAATGACATTGTTTACCACGGTTATCAGGATATCGGCGTGGCGGTGTCCACTAACGACGGTCTGGTAGTGCCGGTTCTTCGTGATGCGGACTTCATGAGCGTTGCCGATGTGGAAGCGGCGATTGCTGACTTTGGCGCGCGCGCCAAAGAAAAGAAACTCACCATCGATGACATGACCGGGGGAACCTTTACCGTGTCAAACGGTGGTGTGTTTGGCTCGTTGATGTCGACCCCCATCCTGAACCCGCCCCAGACGGGTATTCTGGGAATGCACAAAATCCAGGAGCGCCCGATGGCGGTGAACGGTGAGGTGGTGATCCTCCCGATGATGTATCTGGCGCTGTCTTACGATCATCGCCTGATCGACGGTAAAACGGCGGTGCAGTTCCTGGTTGCCATTAAGGACCTGATCGAGGATCCGGCGCGAATCTTGTTGCAACTGTAATCCGCGTTGACAGGTGCCGGCGGTTCTCATTGGGCGGCCGGCAAGACCAGAGACTAGAGAGGCGGGTCAGCGACTCCAGCTGGCCATCCTGAACGTGGCGGTTGGCAATGAAGAAATGACCATCCGCCCAATGAACATGTGAGTAGAACGATGTCAGAACAGTCTTATGATGTAGTGGTGATAGGCAGTGGCCCCGCAGGTTACGTGGCGGCTATTAAGGCTGCGCAGCTAGGACTCTCGGTCGCCTGCGTTGAGCAGTGGCAGGATGAGAAAGGCAAGGCCGTTGTTGGTGGCACCTGCCTCAATGTGGGGTGTATTCCCTCAAAGGCGCTGCTGGACAGCAGTCATAAATTTGCGGAGGCACGCGATGACTTTGCCGTGCACGGTATCGGTGTAGATAAGCCCAGCATGGATGTGCCCGCGATGCTTGCCCGCAAGGACAAGATCGTCAAGCAGCTCACTGGTGGCGTCAGCAGTCTGTTTAAGCACAACGGAGTGACGACCATCGTCGGCCGCGGCAAGGTGCTGGCTGGCGCCAAGGTCGAGGTGACAGACGCAGACGGTAATGTAAGTGTTGTCGATGCTGGCAACGTGATCATTGCCGCCGGCTCATTACCGATAGAAATTCCGCCGGCGCCCGTTGATAACGAGTACATCGTGGATTCTACGGGTGCGTTGGAGTTCAGCGAGATTCCCGAAAAGCTGGGTGTGATCGGCGCAGGTGTCATTGGCCTGGAGCTCGGTAGCGTGTGGTCCCGTCTGGGTTCAGAGGTGGTATTGCTGGAGGCGCTCGATAGCTTCCTGCCCATGATGGATCACCAGATCGCCAAGGAAACTGGCAAGATCTTTAAGAAGCAGGGGCTGGATATTCGCCTCGGCGCCCGCGTGACGGCTGCAGAAGTGAAAGACAAGCAGGTCCACGTGACATACTCCACCAGTGACGGCGAGCAACACCTTACCTTTGATCGCCTCATCGTCTGCGTCGGGCGCCGTCCGCGCAGCGAAGAACTGTTGGCATCTGACTCAGGCGTGACGCTGGATGAGCGCGGCTTCATTTATGTGAACGATTTTTGCGCGACTGAAGCACCTCACGTTTACGCGGTGGGTGATGTGGTTCGCGGCCCAATGCTGGCGCACAAGGGGTCAGAGGAGGGCGTTATGGTCGCTGAGCGCATCGCGGGTAAGCCCGCACAGCTGAACTACGACTGTATTCCATCCGTGGTGTATACCCACCCTGAAGTTGCGGCTGTGGGTAAGACCGAGCAAGAGCTCAAGGCAGACGGCGTTCCCTATAAGGCGGGTGTATTCCCGTTTGCAGCCAGCGGCCGTGCCCTGGCGGCCAATGATTCCGACGGTATGGTCAAGATACTCGCCCACGAAGAAACTGACAGGATTCTGGGCTGCCACATTGTGGGCCCCTCTGCGGCGGATCTGGTGCAGCAGGTCGTGATTGCTATGGAGTTCGGCTCCAGTGCCGAGGATCTGGCTCTGATGGTCTTCGGGCATCCGACCTTGTCAGAGGCCGTCCACGAGGCCGCATTAGCGGTCGATGGTCATGCTATTCATATTGCCAACCGGAAGCGTCGCTAGAAGGTTGGTAATACACCCGTGGTTTACCCTACAATCCACCGCCAGACACTGACTCTCACCCCGGTTTCGGGCGGCAACGCCCGGCAACCGATTTTATTCCAAGCAGCAAAGCAACAGGACAGAAAATGAACCTTCATGAGTATCAGGGCAAACAGCTGTTTGCCGAATACGGTCTGCCCGTTTCCCAGGGGTACGCAGTCGATACCCCGGAAGAAGCGGTTGAAGCAGCCGACAAAATCGGCGGCGACATGTGGGTAGTTAAGGCGCAGGTACACGCCGGTGGCCGAGGTAAGGCCGGCGGTGTGAAGCTGGTTAAGACCAAAGAAGAAATTCGGGATTTCGCCGCCAACTGGCTGGGCAAAAACCTGGTGACCTACCAGACCGATGAAAATGGCCAGCCCGTGGCCAAAATTCTGGTGGAATCCTGCACTGATATCGCAGAAGAGCTGTATCTGGGCGCAGTGGTTGATCGCGCCACGCGGCGCATCGTTTTCATGGCGTCTACCGAAGGTGGTGTGGAGATTGAAAAAGTTGCCGAAGAAACGCCTGAGAAGATCCTGCGTGCAACCATTGACCCTCTGGTCGGCGCTCAGCCTTACCAGGGGCGTGAGTTGGCCTTTAAGCTGGGCCTGCAGGGCGATCAGATCAAGCAGTTCGTGAAAATCTTCCTGGGCCTGGCGCAGTTGTTCCAGGAGAAGGATCTGGCGCTGATTGAAATCAACCCCTTGGTGATTACGGATCAGGGCAATCTGCACTGTCTGGATGCCAAGCTCGGTGTTGATGGCAATGCGCTTTACCGCCAGAAGGGCTTGCAGGCGATGCATGACCCCTCACAGGAAGACGAGCGCGAGGCGCACGCCGCACAGTGGGAACTGAATTACGTGGCATTGGACGGCAATATTGGCTGCATGGTCAACGGTGCTGGCCTGGCCATGGGTACCATGGACATTGTAGCCCTGCACGGCGGCTTTCCTGCCAACTTCCTCGACGTGGGTGGCGGCGCCACCAAAGAGCGTGTCTCGGAGGCCTTCAAGATCATTCTGTCTGACGACAACGTGAAGGCGGTACTGATCAACATCTTCGGCGGCATCGTCCGCTGCGACCTGATCGCAGAGGGTGTGATTGGCGCGGTTGAAGAAATCGGTGTGAAAGTGCCAGTGGTTGTTCGCCTCGAAGGAAATAATGCTGAGCTGGGCCAGAAAGTCCTGGCCGACAGTGGACTGAATATTATTGCTGCTACCAGCCTCACCGATGCTGCTGAGCAGGCAGTGAAAGCCGCGGGAGGAGCCGCCTGAAATGAGTATCCTGATTGACAAAAACACCAAGGTAATCTGCCAGGGCTTTACCGGTTCCCAGGGTACGTTCCACTCGGAGCAGGCCATTCAGTACGGCACGCAGATGGTCGGCGGTGTCACCCCCGGCAAAGGCGGACAGGAGCATCTGGGTCTTCCCGTGTTCAATACGGTTGCCGAAGCGGTAGAAACCACAGGTGCCGAGGCATCCGTGATCTACGTGCCTGCGCCGTTCTGTAAGGATTCGATCCTTGAAGCGGCCAATGGCGGTATCACGCTTATCGTCTGCATTACCGAAGGCATTCCCACGCTGGATATGCTGGAAGCCAAGGTCAAGTGCGACGAGCTGGGAGTTCGTCTGATTGGCCCCAACTGCCCGGGTGTAATCACCCCGGGCGAGTGCAAGATCGGCATCATGCCCGGCCATATCCACCTGCCGGGCAAAGTAGGCATCGTATCCCGGTCGGGTACGCTCACCTATGAGGCGGTGAAGCAGACGACGGATGCAGGCTACGGCCAGTCAACGTGCGTGGGCATCGGCGGTGACCCGATTCCCGGATCAAACTTCATCGATATTCTGGAGATGTTCCAAAACGACCCGGCCACCGAGGCCATTGTCATGATCGGTGAGATTGGCGGTACTGCCGAAGAAGAAGCAGCGGCCTACATCAAGTCGAACGTGTCTAAGCCGGTTGTGTCCTACATTGCCGGCGTCACGGCACCCAAGGGCAAGCGCATGGGTCATGCTGGGGCCATCATCTCTGGTGGTAAAGGGACTGCCGATGAGAAATTCGCTGCACTGGAAGATGCGGGTGTGAAAACCGTTCGCAGCTTGGCGGACATCGGCGCAGGCCTTGCGGAAATAACTGGCTGGTAACCACTGCCAATCGCGTTGACTAAAAAGCCCGTCAGTGATGCTGACGGGCTTTTTTTATGATCGGGATATGTGCGGGTGTCTCAGATACCCAGCGCGTCCCATTGCAACGCTGCTGCGGCACGGATGCGCACCGCATCCTCGTCAAGAATATACCCCGCAGCAACGGCAACTTCGGTGGCCTCGTCGACCGCATCGATATAGCCCTGCCTATCAACATATAGGCTGGCCATGGTAGCGGCATCAAACAGGGTTGTGGTGCCAGAAAGCCTACATCCATTCCCCTCTGAAACAATTTCGCCTGAAATTCGGGCGGCGGGGGCATCTACGTAGGGGGGGCGCACGCCGCCGAGTACGTTACCCGCATCGTCGTACACGTAATCGGAATCATCATCGAGCGTGGCCAGTCGCTCGGCTTCCGGCGCCGGTGTGCCTTCGCGAACCCAGGTCTCAAGGTTTCGCAGGGCGGCCATATAGACCCAGGCGTAAGGCCCTGAGTTGATGGGCACGTCACACTGGATGGCGCCCAGGATACTGGTGTTCTCTACCACCAGTGCAAACTCGGCACCCTCACCAATATCTGAGCGGCCCGTTACGAGCTGGTAGTTGTCGTTATGGGCCGCTCCAGCGACCTCCCAGAGCCTGAAGTTTTCGCTGTCAGGCTGCCGCTCGTCCACGGCGCCCAGGGGAATAACATCAGTCTCGCCCTGGAAATTGATGACCGGTGCAGCGAGATCGTCACGGAAACGCACGATCTCCGGGGGCAGGATCTCTGCCTGTGGGGGTTGTGACAGACGCTGGCTGCTGTTGTAACGGCTGTCCACCAGAAAGCCGTCATAGGCGCCATACAGCGGTTGTACCGCGTTGATATAGGTAAGCAGTCGCGAGGCGGACTGAGACTCACCGGCTGCAATCAGCACATTGGTGTCCAGTCCGCCCATAATGCCTTCTGGCGATGTGTCACGCACAGCCGCAGTCACCTGGGTGAATATATCGTAGGAGAAAGAGTCACCGGGGTGGTTAAGCTCGCCGTAACGCTCAGGGTTGGCAACCTTCAATGCGAGAGGCAGGGTGGCATTCTCCACACCCTCGATGCCAACAATCTGAGCGGACACGTTGACCCAGGCATGGCCGCGTCGTAGCGCCTCAACATGCCCAGAGCCCCAGCCAACGGGCGTATCAAAGCCGGAGGTCACGTTCAGCCACTCAATGACTGCCGTGCCGCTGTAATCGGCTGGCTCAATGGGCCGGTAAACGACGACGCGAGTCATGTATTCCGCTTCTTCGGCTGGCTCCGCTTCCCAGCGGCCATCCTCGTCCAGTTCACCCACATTTGTGAATGACGTGGCAGTGCCAGAGAGGAAAAACTCGGTTTGCTGAAATCCAACGTCTTCAAAGCTGAAAAACGTACTGATCAGCGTGATCGCGCCCTCGTCGGGCGGTGC